>OFMO01000273.1_pt1 | contig 47271 bp, 29 predicted proteins | sample 1541821 | NCBI WGS metagenome assembly OFMO01 (sample SAMN04209253, study PRJEB22552) | human gut metagenome | biome: gut; material: feces | host: Homo sapiens | place: USA: Oklahoma | reverse complement strand
GTCAACTATTGAAAGCGCCGTATACCGAACGGTACGTACGGTGCTGTGAGAGGACGGCGGTTAGTCACCGCCTCCTACTCGATTGTAAAACGGACATTCGCAATCCACTTTCGCTACTTGCGCATGAACGCTGTGTACAAATTCTATTTATCCGCGGATGGAAGCAACCAATTTGCATGCCTCTGCTGTCAGTTCCCGAATCTTATCAAATTCTCCCGCTTTCACCAGATCACCTTTTACCATCCAGCTGCCACCGCAGCAGATAATTTTGTCAAAAGAAAGATACTCTTCCAGATTTTTGGCATTAATTCCACCGGTAGGCATAAACTTAAGATCTACATAAGGTGCTGCCATTGCTTTGATCATGGAAATACCTCCTGCCGGTTCTGCCGGAAAGAATTTCACAACCTTAAGTCCTCTTTTTACTGCCTGTGCAACTTCAGACGGGGTAATGCAGCCTGGGAAGACCGGAATTTCATTTTTAATGCAATAGTCCACAATCTCTGCATCAAAGCCCGGACTTACAATAAATTTCGCCCCTGCCCGAACAGCGGTATCAACCTGTTCAACAGTAAGCACAGTTCCTGCCCCAACAAGCATTTCCGGGAACTGCTCCAGCATCAGACGAATACTCTCTTCTGCCGCTTCTGTACGAAAAGTTACTTCCGCACATGGAAGCCCGCCTTCAACTAATGCGGTTGCTAACGGCACTGCATCTTTTGCATTTTCCAGTACGACTACCGGAACTACTCCAAGTTTCTCAAAGCTTTCTGTTATATCTTTCATCTGAATTTCCTTTCCCTTATACGCTCTTATCTTTTTATATCAAAATTCATTTCCATCACATGTCTGATCATTGAAACATCATCTGTGATATTTCCATCACCATGAATTGTATGTTTCACTGCGCTTGCTGCAACACCGAAATTCACAATATCCTCGGGTGTATAATCATTCATCAGTCCATATATAATGCCACTTACAAATGCATCTCCACCACCTACTCTGTCAAGAATATGAAAGGACAATCTCTTACTTTCATAGATTTTCCCATTTAACCAGAGGTAAGCCGAAAGGCTGTTTTCACTGCAGCTGTGTGCATAACGGACATGTCTTGCGATACATTTTATATTTGGATATCTGTTTACGAATGCCCGGAACACTTTCTCCTGCTGTTCGAGATCTGGCTGAAATGGAATGTCATCCTTTACATCTCCTGCATTATGATCTTCCTCATCCTTCCAGATATGATAAGGTTCGATTCCAAAAAGGACATCCACATACGGAAGACAGGATGTACAAAAATCTCTTGCCTCTTCCCAGCTCCACAAAGTACTTCTGAAATTTCCGTCAAAACTTACTGTCATTCCGCTTTCCTTTGCAGTTTTCAGACAAGTCATGATCAAGTTTCGGCATTTTGTCCCCAGTGCCGGTGTAATACCGCTTAAATGAAGCCATGTATAGCCAGCCAGAAGTTTTTTTACATCGGTTTTGCTGAAATCGTACTCTGAAAAAGCACTATGTTTCCTGTCGTAAACCACTTTGCTTGGACGAATTCCATAACCTGTTTCCAGATAATAAGTGCCCAGACGATGCGTAGGTGTCTCTTCTTCCGTAGAATAAATCACGCTATCACAATTTACATCATTGCTTCGCATCATACGTACAGCACTTTTCCCAAGACTGTTTCCCGGAACTACTGTAAAAAAAGATGTATCCACACCAAGATTTGCAAGGGAAAGAGCAACATTTGCCTCACTTCCCCCATATCTTGCCTCAAAAGTTGTTGCCAGTCTGATTTTTTCATAATCCGGCGGAGTCAGACGCAGCATGATCTCGCCAATTGTAATAAATTTGTGCTCCATATTAATACTCCAGATAAGCTCCCTTCATCGGACTTGCCGCATGCTGGCTGAAAAGTCTCAGCACACCTTTCTTATATTTTGTTTCCCGTGGTTTCCAGTTCTTACGTCTTTCTGCAAGAATCTGATCAATTTCTTCCATAGATTTGCGTTCTCCGGCAATTCCGATGATATTCAGTTTTCTTTCCATAACATCAATTTCAATCAGATCCCCTTCTTCAACAAGCGCAATCGGACCGCCATCAACGGCTTCCGGACTACAGTGTCCGATTACCGGACCAGTCGATGCCCCGGAAAAACGACCATCCGTAATCAGTGCTATACTCTTTCCAAGTTCTTTGTCACTGCTGATTGCCTCAGAGGTATAGAACATTTCCGGCATTCCGCTTCCCTTCGGTCCCTCATAGCGGATAAAGACCGCATCACCTTTCTGAACTTTGTGTTTCAGAACGGCATCCAGACATTCTTCCTCACTGTCAAACGGTCTTGCACGAAGTACAGACCGAAACATTTCCTTCGGGCATGCAGTATGTTTGATCACAGCTCCTTCCGGTGCAAGGTTTCCGCGAAGAACTGCAATACTTCCATCTGTTCCGATTGCCTTGTCATATGGACGAATAATATCTTCTTTTGTAACATTTACATGATAACGTTTGTTAAATTCCTGAAGCCATTTTTCACATTTTTCATAAAAACCATTCCGCTTCAGTTCTTCCAGGTTTTCTCCCAAAGTCTTTCCTGTAACAGTCATTACATCCAAATGGAGATGTTCTTTAATCTCTTCCATGATTGCCGGCACACCACCTGCATAATAGAAGCATTCAGCCGGCCAGCGTCCTGCCGGACGTACGTCCAGAAGATATCTGGCATTTCTGTGCAGTCTGTCAAAAGTGTCCCCGGTAATCTCAATACCAAACTCATGTGCAATTGCCGGAATATGTAACAGACAATTTGTGCTTCCTGAAATTGCAGCATGTACAAGAATCGCATTTTCAAAGCTGTCCATAGTCACAATATCTGACGGACACATTTTTTCCATCTTGGCAATTCTCACTGCCTGTCTTCCCGCTTTTCTTGCAAATTCGAGAAGATCCGGGCTTGTAGATGGCATCAATGCTGTACCCGGAAGCGCAAGGCCAAGTGCTTCTGCCATAATCTGCATGGTAGAAGCTGTTCCGATAAAGGAACATGCTCCACAACTCGGGCATGCATTGCACTTTGCCCAGTCAAGCTTTTCTTCATCAATTTCACCACGTTCAAATTTTGCACTGTACATTCCAAGCTGTTCCAATGTCAGCATCTCCGGTCCGGCATTCATTGTTCCACCCGGTACAAATACAGACGGAATATTTACTCTGGCAAGCCCCATTAAGTTTCCCGGAACACCTTTATCACAGCTTGAAAGATAGACACCCGCATCAAACGGTGTTGCATTTGCATGAATTTCAATCATATTAGCTATCATTTCACGACTTGCCAAGCTGTAATTGATACCATCGGTTCCCTGACTTTCACCATCGCAGATATCGGTACAGTAATAACGTGCTCCAAATCCGCCTTCTTCAGCAATTCCCTTTCGTACCTCTTCCACAAGAACATTTAAATGTCCGCTTCCCGGATGACTATCACCGTAAGTGCTTTCTACCATGACCTGAACCTTTCCCAGGTCCTCTTTTGTCCATCCTGTTCCCAGACGCAGCGGATCAAGCTCCGGTGCAAGTTTTCTCATTTCCTGACTTTTTAACTGCATGATTTTCTCCTCTTTCTGTTTTTATTCTCGAATCAATTTCAAACTTTCCAGTTTCTCTTTCGCTTTTACCTCCTTGATTCATCTGATGTTTTTCAAGTTCATTACAAATTCATCTGACCTATTCCAGCTTTTTTATGCCATTTTTTTAATTTTAAGCCGTTTTTACCATAATTCATCTGATGTATTCATCATATATTCACTCTTCAAAAAATGCAATACTGGAATTTTACCCAAAATATTTTGTGTATTTTTGTGCATATCAACATTTTGACTTTGGTTTCAAAAGATATTATCATAAAAAGCAGGAAATATATAAGATAAGAAATGGAGTAAATCATATGACGAATTTACCATCTGAAGAAAAAAGCCTTCCTCAGAAAATATCAGAAGATATCATCGCACTTATTTTGGAAGAAAACCTGCAGCCCGGAGACAAATTGCCTAATGAAACAATTCTTTCCGAACGCCTGAATGTTGGAAGAAGTTCTATTCGCGAGGCAATGAAACTTCTTGCTTCCAGAAATATCGTTACTATCCGTCAGGGATCCGGTACTTACATTGCCGCTTCTCCCGGAATGGTTGAGGATCCTCTCGGCTTTACTTTTATCGGCAACAAGCAAAAGCTCATTAATGATTTGCTGGAAGTTCGTTTTCTTCTGGAACCATCCATTGCAGCAATGGCAGCCACACATGCAGATGAAAATGACATAAAAAAAATCACCGCTCTTTGCGATGAAGTTGAACTATTATTAAAAAATCATGAAAATCACACATATAAGGATATCGAGCTGCATACAGCTATAGCAATGAGCAGTAAAAATGTAGTAGTTCCAAGGTTGATTCCTGTAATTAACAGTTCTATTCCGTTATTTGTAGAAACAACCGGTGGTAGTCTGCACGAGGAAACCATAGAAACGCACCGCGAAATTGCTGATGCTATCGCATCCCACGATCCGCTTCGTGCCCAGGATGCCATGTATCTTCATCTGGTCTATAACCGGAAAAGAATACAGCTTAGCCAAAAATAATAAATCTGAAAAAAAGAGACTCAGCCCAGTCATTACAACTAAGCTAAGTCTCTTTTTTCTATATCTGATCTAGGTGTCAAAACACCCAAATCTTGATTACACGGATTACTCCGTGCTTTGCACTCCCATAATCCTTATATTATTTTACCCTTGCCGTCAGATGATCTCCATCCACATCAATGAGGATCACATCATTTGCATGTACTTCATCGGCAAGAATCAGTTTTGCAGACAATGTCTCCACATGTTTCTGCAGGAATCGTTTCAGAGGTCTTGCACCGTAGATCGGGTCATACCCGTGCTCTACGATAAAGTTCTCTGCTGCCGGTGTAAGTTCTACAGAAATCTCGCGGTCTTCCAGACGTTTGTTCAACTGATTCATCAGCAGATGAATGATATTTCCGATGTTATCCTTTGTCAGCGGCTTAAACATGATGATCTCATCCAGACGGTTTAAGAACTCCGGTCTGAAGTTGCCCCGCAACTCGTTCATAACCAGTTCTTCTGCTTCCGGATTGATATCACCGTTTTCGTCAATACCTTCCAGCAGATGCGCAGATCCAAGGTTGGAGGTCATAATGATGATAGTATTTTTAAAATCTACGGTACGACCCTGGGAATCAGTAATACGACCGTCATCCAGAACCTGTAACAATACGTTAAAGACATCAGGATGCGCTTTCTCTACTTCATCAAACAGAACGACGGAATATGGTTTTCTACGAACAGCTTCGGTCAGCTGACCACCTTCATCGTATCCAACATATCCTGGAGGTGCTCCGATCAGTCTGGATACAGAGTATTTCTCCATGTATTCACTCATATCAAGTCGAACCATATTGGATTCATCATCAAACAGGCTTGCAGCTAATGCTTTTGCCAGCTCTGTTTTACCGACTCCGGTAGGTCCAAGGAAGAGGAACGAACCGATCGGCTTGCTCGGATCTTTGATTCCGGCTTTGGAACGAATGATTGCTTCAGTAACTTTTGTGACACCTTCATCCTGTCCGATGACACGTTTGTGCAGTTCTTCATCCAGATGTAAGGTTTTGTTACGTTCACTCTCAGTCAGTTTTGCAACCGGGATTCCTGTCCAGCGGGAAATGATTCTTGCGATTTCATCTTCGCTGACACTCTCATGCACCAGTGACATATCTTTATTTTTCACGATTTCTTCTTCGTGCGCCAGTTCTTTTTCAAGCTGTGGTTTCTTACCATACTGCAGTTCTGCTGCCTTTTCCAGATCATAATTCTGCTGTGCGGTCTGGATTTCTTTGTTCAGTGCTTCCAGTTCCTCACGCAATTTCTGTACACGCTCAACGGCTTTCTTCTCATTGTCCCACTGTGCTTTCTTTGTCTGGAACTCACTGCGCAGCTCTGCCAGCTCTTTCTGAAGATTCTCCAGACGCTCTTTGCTCAGATTGTCTTCTTCTTTCTTCAGAGCGGTTTCCTCAATCTCCAGCTGCATTACTTTACGGTTCAGTTCATCCAGCTCTGTCGGCATAGAATCCAGCTCCGTCTTGATCAATGCACATGCCTCGTCCACAAGGTCGATGGCTTTATCCGGCAGGAAACGGTCGGAAATGTAACGGTTAGACAATACGGCTGCTGAAACCAGCGCACCATCTGTAATTTTTACACCATGGAATACTTCATAACGCTCTTTCAAACCACGCAGAATGGAAATGGTATCTTCCACCGTCGGCTCATCTACCATAACCGGCTGGAAACGACGCTCCAGAGCAGCATCTTTCTCGATATATTCACGGTACTCATCCAGTGTAGTAGCACCGATACAATGCAATTCACCTCTTGCCAGCATTGGTTTTAACATGTTGCCGGCATCCATGGCTCCGTCCGACTTTCCTGCACCAACGATCGTATGCAGCTCATCGATAAAGAGGATGATCTTGCCCTCGCTCTTCTTTACTTCGTCCAAAACAGCTTTCAGACGTTCCTCAAATTCACCTCTGTATTTTGCACCTGCAACCAGAGCACCCATATCAAGGGCAAATAATTTCTTGTCTTTTAATCCTTCCGGAACATCTCCGCGGACGATACGCTGTGCCAGTCCCTCAACAACGGCTGTTTTACCAACACCAGGCTCACCGATCAGAACCGGGTTATTCTTTGTCTTTCTGGAAAGGATACGGACAACGTTTCGGATCTCACTGTCACGTCCAATGACCGGATCCAGTTTCTGATCTCTTGCACGTTCTACCATATCGTAACCATATTTTTCCAATGTATCATAAGTAGCTTCCGGATTGTCGCTTACAACTCTCTGGTTGCCACGGACAGTGGATAATACCTGGAGGAATCTGTCTCTTGTGATTCCATACTCACGGAAGATCTCTTTGATCGCCGGGTTCGGATAACGGATCATACTCAAAAACAGATGCTCTACGGATACATACTCATCGCCCATCTGCTTTGCTTCATCCTCGGCACTGATCAGTACTTTGTTCAGCTGCTGACCGACATAAACCTGTCCGCCGGAAACTTTCACTCTCTTTGCCAGATGATCTTCCGCATTGTTCATGAAATGCTGTTTATTGATTTCCATTTTCTCAATCAGCATCGGGATCAGACCATCTTCCTGACGCATCAGGGCTACCAGCAGATGCTCCTGCTCGATTTCCTGATTACCATATTCATAAGCTAATTTCTCGCAATCCTGGATTGCCTGCATAGATTTCTGTGTAAATTTCTGGATATTCATAAAAACCCCTCCTTTCCGGGTGTTTCTACTATTTTCATACTTTTGTTCTATTTGTTGTATAACGCTTTTCTTTGCGCTAAGTATGTTATACCATATGTTGTTAGCCAAGTCAACACTTGAGTGCTAATTTTTTGTTAAAAATTTGTGCACGCTGCGAACCACGCAAAGTAAAAAGAAACATCCTGCAAGTTTACTTGCGAGAACGTTTCTTTTTGCTATTATATCAAATGAGTGTAAGTCCCTGCTCTTTGGCAAAGTATTCGATAACACGGCTATATTTTTTCTGAATCCGTTGCTATTTGTAGAGAATCACTCTTGTCTCGTATGGCTGCAAAGCTCCTGCTACATGGTTTTTGTAGTTTGTGATCAACTCTTCGCCTTCGTTTTCTTCGAACAGTTCGCATGGGACTTCCTTATTTGTAAAGTTGCATGCTACCACCAGTTTTTCGTTTCCAAGCGTTCTCTCATATGCATAGATATCATCATTATCTTCCAGCAGTCCGTGGAATACTCCTTCCACGATCACTTCATACTGGTGACGCAGCCGGATCAGTTTCTGATAGTAGTAGAATACACTATCCTTGTCTTCCAGTGCTGCTTTTGCATTAATCTGTGTATAATTTTTGTTTACACTGATCCAGGGAGTTCCCGTAGTAAATCCTGCATTTGCGCTGTCATCCCACTGCATTGGTGTTCTGGCATTGTCACGGCTGATCATCTTCAGGCAGTTCAACATTTCTTCTTCTGTCATCAGCCCGCTCTCTGTATACTCTTTGTATGCATTGATCGCTTCGATGTCTCTGTAATCACTGATCGACTTGAAATATGCATTTGTCATACCTATTTCTTCTCCCTGATAAATATATGGAGATCCTTTTAACATATGCAGACAAGTTGCAATCATCTTTGCAGATATTTCCCGGTACATCGGACTGTCATCACCAAATCGGGATACCGCACGGGGCTGATCGTGATTATCCCAATACAAACTGTTCCATGCTTTTCCTTCCAGTTCAGTCTGCCATTTGTTCATGACAGCACGCACTTTTTTCATCTCCGGTTTTCTGGTTGTCCATTTACCATATTTGCCGTCTGTGGTTCCCATATGTTCAAACTGAAACACCATGTTCAGTTCGCTTCCATCCAGATTCGCATATTTCTTTGCTTCTTCCGTTGTAACACCCGGCGTTTCACCAACAGTGATCAGATCAAATCTGGAAAGTACACGTTTGTTCATTTCCTGCAGATATTCATGTACATGGGGACCGTTACATACATATGGAGACATATCACCATGCAGACCATCCTTGATTTCTCCGTCCGGATATGCAGGGTCTTTGGAAATCATACTGATAACATCCATGCGGAATCCGTCTACTCCCTTTTCACACCACCAGGTCATCATGCGAAATACTTCGTCACGTACTGCCGGGTTCTCCCAGTTAAGATCCGGCTGCTTTTTGGAGAAACAATGCAGATAGTACATGCCGGTTGTCTCATCAAACTGCCATGCGGAACCACCAAAACATGCTCCCCAGTTTGTCGGCTCTTTGCCGTCTTTCGGATCTTTCCAGATATAATAATCGCGGTATGGATTATCTTTCGATTTTTTACTTTCCAGAAACCATCTGTGCTCATCGGAGCTGTGATTTACTACCAGATCCATCACCAGTTTGATACCGCGTTTATGCATCTCTGTGATCATCCGGTCAAAATCTTCCATTGTTCCGAAATCAGTCATGATATCCTGATAATCAGAAATATCATATCCATTATCATCGTTCGGTGATTTATAAATCGGGGACAGCCAGATTACATCCACACCCAGTTCCTTCAGATAATCCAGATGTTCCGTAATACCGTTCAGATCACCGATACCGTCTCCGTTACTATCCGCAAAACTTCTTGGATAGATCTGATAAATCACACTGCTTTTCCACCATGCTTTACTCATCTTAGTTCCTTCCTCTCTTATGCTCAATTTTCTTGTTGCCTTATCATTTCTGCTAATATCGACAGCAGCTTATCAACCTGGATCGGCTTTGCGATATGCCCATTCATTCCGGCTGCAATAGCAGCCCGCTTATCTTCTTCGAATGCATTTGCTGTCATTGCAATGATCGGTATGCATGCTTTCTCCTGATCTGACAGGTTCCTGATCGTCTGTGTAGCTTTGTAACCGTCCATTTTTGGCATCTGGATATCCATGAGGATGATATCATAAGTTCCCGCCGGCATTTCCGTTATCCTGCTTATACACTGAAGACCATCCTCCACACGTTCGACCTTAAGGCCGGCACGCTCAAGTATTACCGCTGCAATCTCTGCATTCAGATCATTGTCCTCTGCCAAAAGAATACTCCTGTCTTTAAGGATTTCTCTGCTTATCCCAGACTCTTCAAGATGCTTTTTCACATAATAGCTTTCATCCGCTATTTTGTGTTTCAGTGTTACAGTAAAGGTACTGCCTTTTCCAAGCTCACTCTCTACCTCTATTGTTCCACCGAGCAGATCTACATATTTCTTTACGATCGACATTCCCAGTCCGGTTCCCGCGATTTTGCTCTTTGTGGTATTCTGCTCACGCGTGAACGCTTCGAAAATCTCTGTCAGGAAATCTTCACTCATGCCTATTCCGGTATCGCTTACTCTGTTTCTCACTATTATATACCCAGGCTCGTTGCATGGCAATTCCTCTACACTCATTATAACAGAACCACCGGGTGGCGTATATTTTATGGCATTGCCCAGAATATTGACAAATATTTCTTTTACTTTGGTCGTATCTGTCAATATATGCTCATGTTCTACATTTATCGTGTAATGAAGTGCAAGATTCTTTTTCTTTGCTTCATCTTCAAATATTTCAAACAAAGATTGCCGGATAGCTCCAAGCCGGCCATAATTCTCATTGATCTCCATCTTTCCGCTCTCAATCTTGGCCATATCAAGTACATTATTTATAATTGACAGAAGAAGATTGCCGGACTGCTTCAGCTTTTCCAAATGTTCTGAAGTTTCAGGCATATCCTTTCCTTTTAGTTCATCCTCCATAAGCTGTGCATAACCCAGAATCACATTCATAGGAGTACGGATGTCATGTGACATATTGTTAAGAAAACGGGTCTTTGCAAGACTGGCATCCTCCGCTTTTTTCAGAGCGATTTCCAGTTTGTCATTCAGTTTTTGTGTATCATTTGCCGCAAGCTTTGCGGCAGCTTCTGCCTTCCTTGCCTTCCGTAAAAATACGAGGATTATAGCAATGATGCTTAGTCCAAAAAATCCTGCCGTGGCAAAAAAAGCAAGCATGTTGTCTTTTACAAAATCATAAAAAGTCACCTTATCTGCCGTACTGTCATAGATAGCAAGTGTACTTGTAAGCATATCAGAAGGCATCGTCTTCAAAGTTTTATTCAGTATCGACAAAAGGGTTCCCTCTCCACCTCTTACTGCAAAGCATGCTTCCATTGTTTTTGTAAGTGGAATACTCTTGAAATCTCGATTGTTATCATATTTCAGCGCCTGACTGGTTCCCATAAGAAAACAGTCTGCTTTTTGATGAAGAACCATATCTGTCGCATCAGCAAGCGAATCGCAATCTATCAGCTTCCAGTGGGGATAACTGAACGCAATATGCTGTTTTAAAGCTTCGTGTTCCTTTACCACAGCTACCGAATACGCCTCGTTCTCATTGAAATATTTTTCATCCGTTACCGCCATCAGGCTGTAGGTCCAGGCTGTGTTTGTAAGTGTATAACCTTTTTTTTCTGCAAGATCAGGATTTCTGCCAACATAAAAAATCATGTCAATTTCATGATCCTGCAGTGCCCGAAGCATTTCGTTGTAATCATCATATTCCTGTATACCAAATTTCAGTCTCTGATTACCCAGACAGTCTTTTGCATACGAGATATATTCTGCCAGCATACCGTTAAGTTTTCCAGTCTCTTCATCCATGGAAAAGATTGCCGGATCATTGTTCAAAAAACCGATCCGAATACTGCCATGTTCTTCCAGCCATGATTTTTCTTCACCGGTAAGACTCTGATTATAAGCAAGCGTAAAATACTTCTTATACAGGTCTGCCTTAAAAAAAGGACTATCTTGTTCCAGCTGGCGCATCGCATAATCCAGTTCCGTCTTGATATCGCTACGCTCTTTATTTATTGCAAAATAGATGCCTGACTTGCCAATCGTAGTAACAGATGATATTCCCTGTTCAGACCAAAGGGATTCCTCCAGAGATACAAAACAATCGATCTCATGATTCGCTAATTTTTTTTCGACATCATCATCATTATTCACATTTACATGTTCTGTATGTATGCCATTCTTATTTTCCCATTCTGTCAGCATGATTTCAGGTTCTGTATCCATAAGTACACCGACACGTTTCCCGTCCATAAACTTGAAATCATACGTTCCAATATCCAGATTCGATAAATCAGCATAAAGGATATACTTTTCCTCACCCATCGGTTCCTCCGGAAAAAGCATCTTTTGTGCACGTTCATCGGTATAAGAGATATCCCCCATGATATCAATCTCACCATTTTCAAGCTTATCAAAGCAATTGGACCAGTCACATTTCACATACTCAAATTTCCATCCGGTATAGCCTGCCAGAGCCTGCATGAGCTCGTACCCATATCCTTGTCTGACACCGTTTTTACCGACATAATTAAAAGTATCCTCAAATGAACCGACACGAATGGTCTGTGGCTGTTTTTCATCATTATTCGTTTCAGCAGCCTGGCAGTATACTGATAACATCATCCACATTCCCAGGATCACAAATATACATGCAAATAGTACAGCTGATGTTTTTCTACTTTTATTCATTCTTCTTTCCTGATTTTTTTGTATTTTTCCTGACAGACTGACCCTATTCCACCAATTTGCAAATTACTTTTACCAGTAATCTCACATCAACAGGCTTGGAGATATGTTCATTCATTCCTGCTTCTTTTGCTCTCAGTCTGTCCTCCGTGAACGCATTTGCTGTCATTGCAATAATTGGTATTGCCTTAGCATCCTCTCTGTCCAGAGACCGGATCATCTTCGTTGCTTCATAACCATTCATGACCGGCATCATAATATCCATAAGAATGACGTCAAATTCACCAGGTTCACTATTTCTGAACAGCTCAACAGCCTCCTGACCATTCCAGGCTTTTGTCACATCGGCACCTTCATTCTGAAGCATAAATTCTGCGATTTCCATATTCAGCTCATTGTCTTCTGCCAGAAGAATATGCAGTCCCTTTATAGATTTTTCGGATACATCCTTCTGTTCTTCCCGTTTATCCGCATACAGATTTATTTTGAATGGAAGCCGGATCACAAATGTCGTCCCGACGCCTTCTTTACTTTCAAAAGTAATCGTTCCCCCCATTTTCTCGACCAGATTCTTTGCAATCGGCATTCCCAGACCTGTTCCTGCAAATTTTGTGCGGCTTCCTGTGTGTTCCTGTGCAAATGGTTCAAACACACATTTCTGGAACTCCGCAGTCATTCCGATTCCTGTATCCCTGCAGACAAATTCCATTGTCGTCATTTCCGGCTGTTCGGATGGGATTTCCATGCAGCTGATATAAATCTGTCCGTTTTCTCTGTTATATTTCACTGCATTCGACAGAATATTCATCATCACACGTTTCACATACCCCGGGCTTCCAATAAAATCCCGATGTGTGATTTCTTTTTTCTCCCACATGATCCGGATATTCTGTTCTGCAGCCATCTGCTCGATCACAATAAATACTTCCCTGGAAATACTGCTCAGATTAAATGGAATCTCTTCCAGAACGATTTCACCTGATTCAAGCTTACTCATATCCAGAACATCATTTACCAGTTCCAGCAACAGAGTGGATGCCTCTTTTACCTTTGTCCTGTATTCCGTCTGTTTCTCCACATTATCGGCATAATGGTCTGCCACATTGACCAGGCCGCAGATTCCATTGATCGGCGTCCGGATATCATGGCTCATCCGCTGGAGAAACTCTGTTTTTGCCTCATTGGCAGCCTCTGCCTTTTTTGCAGCAATCAGAAGTTCTGCTTTATATTTTTCGTCTTTTTCCTGTTCCATTTTCTGATGCGTCAGATTCGTTCTGTATGCCCAGAACCAAAATATACTGAATATCAGGAAATAAAGAAATATAACACTTGCTACACTTAATGGAAGGTTATGGAACACTTCCGTATCCGGAAGATATGCATAGATATAATAATCCCGCTGCTTCAGCATGATTCCGTAACATCCGGTTCCTTCATTTTTCAAATGAAAAATGTGCTGACTGTCTGTATGCTTTTTCATTGCCTGAACAACTTCGTTGTCGGTTGTACTCTGCCCCAGCAGTTTTTCATCATTACTGGCTACAACTACTCCATTATCTGCAACAATAATCGTTCCATCTTTCTGCGTACTATAGCCATTTAAAAGACTTTGTATCGTCAAAGTATAATTTCTCGTAAATTCAGGAGATGTATAATAGTAGATTGCAACGATACCCGGCGCATCTTTTCTGGCACAGGCTGCAATGTCAATATGTGATCCGTCTTTCCTGGTAAACCGTTCCGAATAGCTTCTTTCTTCATATCCGGCAAAATCCATGATAATATCTTTTTGCAGATACTCCGTAAGCTCATTAGTCAGAGATTCATCCGTGCTGTATTCACAGTCCGTCTTTCCATCTGCATCCAGTACAATGATACCATCCACCCAGAGAGTCTGCAGATTTCCTCGCAGGAACTCCCGGCTCAGCTGACCGCCGTTTTCTGTTTCCATGCTAATATTTGTACTCATCTGTCTGGCACTTTCAATGGCACGGAGGAGACTTTTGGATTCCGAAGATTCATTATAATGGGTGTAGGTGGAGCACTGCACTTTGACATAGTTTACAATCTCTACCATTCTTTTCTCGGCTTCCACTTTTTCTGTGTGGAAGAAATAAAACAGAGAGCCTACCGCCACACAGATTCCAACCAGGCCACCGAGCAGCTGGATCTGTTTTTCTTTTTTCTTTCTCTTAATATCCAAGAGCATCCACCTCCAGATACTTTTCAGGATCATCCAGATATTTTTCAATGATTTTCAGGGATGTGCCATCCTGACGCATTTCTTCCAGCGTCTGGTCCATCTGCTCACAGATTCCCCGATTGTCATCTTTTGCAAAAGCAACACCTATTCCGGTGATCATAAGAGGCTCTTCCAGGATACGGAAGCTTGCGTCATAATCCTTCTTATACTGAACAATAGATTCCTCATGTGCGGCGACTGCATCTACATAACCTTTTCCCAGAAATGTATAGATCAGTTCCCTGTGTCCAAGACTGATCAGATTGCCCAGCTTTGGGATTCTCGCATCCGTCCGGTTCAGAAAAATGCCTTCCGGTTTGGTTGTGGACTGAACAGCCAGGTTTTTACCCTCCAGGTCACTCAGTTTATAAATATCACTGTTCTCATTTACAGCGACCACCTGACGACTTGCTATGTACGGTCCTGCCCAACGGTAATCATCAAGACGCCCTTCCATAGAAAAACAGCCCATGATACAGTCAATCTCTCCGCTCTCCACCAGTTCTTTTTTCTTCTCCCAGTTGATCTGCACAACCTCCACCTGATATCCCATTCTTTTGAACGCTTCCGTAGCCAGTTCTACATCGATGCCCGTTGGTATACCATCCTCATTCAGATAATTGTATGGTGGATAGTTGTCGCTTCCGATGGTAATAACAGGCTTTTCTGTTTCTTCTTTCGTGTTATCTGTGTTTTTACACCCTACCATGGTGACTGCTAAAATTCCCGCAAGCAGAATGCCTGCAATCACTCTTTTTCCTTTCATTTATCTTCCATCCCCGCTAATAAAATCATTATAATTACGTCTATGAAATAACGCCGTAAAAACACTGTCAAACAGACAGTACACCTTATTTTATACAACTGGCTGCCATTTACCGGATTATGGCACTGCCAGGACTTCTAATCCTGCAAATTGTTTTGCAAGGTAGTAATCAATTCCTCTATCACGATAGGCTTGGATAAAAATCCATCCATACCGCATTCCAGTGCCTTCTTTCGGTCTTCGTCAAAAGCATTTGCAGTCATTGCAAGGATGGTAATTCCTGCCAGTGCCGGATTATCCAGGGCACGAATCTGCTTCGTGGCCTCATATCCGTTCATTACCGGCATCTGCACATCCATAAGCACCAGATCATAGTCTCCCGGCGATGATTTTTTCATTTTCTCCACTGCTACGGCTCCATTTTCTGCGGTATCCACCAGAAAGCCATATTCATTCAGTATTTCCATTGCAATTTCCCTGTTCAGTTCATTATCTTCCACAAGCAATATACACCGATCTTTGAAATTTGAACCTGCTGCCGGAAGAATCGAATCCTCTGTCTCGGCCTGCTTCTGACCAATCGCAGCCAGCAGCGTCTCTCTGATATCTGACATAAACAAAGGTTTTGCACAGAATGCAGTTACCCCTGCTGCCCTGGCTTCCACTTCAATATCTGACCAGTCATAAGCAGTCAGGATAATGATCGGCGTATCATCACCAAGACTGCGGATCTGCCGGGTGACTTCAATACCATTCATATCCGGCAGACGCCAGTCGATGATATACGCATGGAATGCATCACCTAATTCCATAGACTGCCGTGCACGGAGAACCGCTTCCTTGCCGGAAAGGGTCCATTCCGAACGCATGCCAACCTTTACGAGCATTTTTGTTACGCTGTCACAGGTATTAAAATCGTCGTCTACAACCAATGCCTTAAGACCTTCCAGCTCTGCGATCTTCTCTGTACGATGATGCTCAGGCTGGATCCGGAATGGCAGGCGGACAATAAATTCCGTTCCTTTTCCCTGTTCTGTCTGAACCTCAATGGTTCCGCCCATCATATCCACAATGTTCTTGGTGATGGCCATGCCAAGCCCTGTACCCTGGGTTCTGCTGACTGTGGAAGTCCGCTCCCGTTCAAAAGGAGAAAAAATCTTCTGTACAAATTCCGGACTCATACCGATTCCATTATCCTTTACCCGGATTTCGTATAGTTCACTTCCTTTTGCTATCCCCGGGAACTGTTTCAGCCGGACAGAAACGGTTCCACCTGCAGGCGTAAACTTAACCGCATTAGACAAAAGATTCAGCAGCACCTGGTTCAGCCGCGTTTTATCACAATAGACATCTTCATTTGTCACATCCATGGCATCCATATAAAGCTCCAGCTGCTTTGCATGGATCTGTCCACTGATGATCGTCTTCAGATCATGAAGCACATCCGACAGACTGACCTCTGTTTCTTCCAGCTGGATCTTTCCACTCTCAATCCGGCTCATATCCAGTATATCATTGATCAGCGAGAGCAGATGGTTACTGGATGAAAGGATCTTGCCCAGATAATCCCTGACCTTTTTTCTGTCCTCAATGCTGCTTGCAGCCAGCGTCGCAAAACCGATAATCGCATTCATTGGTGTCCGGATATCATGAGACATGTTGGAAAGGAATGTACTCTTTGCCCGGTTTGCATTTTCCGCAGCACGGACAGCCTCGGAAAGTGCCTGGTTCATTTTTTTATCAGAAGTACGATCCGACATAACAAGGATATATTTCTTTTTTCCATTTACCACACTGCCTATGGCGACAATATGAAACCAGCGGTGTTCCCCTGTTTTCTGATGCAGAGATTCAAAATCCCATTCTTTCTGTTCCTGATCCCGGATTTCCTCCAGATAATTCTTCTTTGTATCTTCTGTCTCTTTCGGATAAAGTTTTCCCAGAACACAAATATCTTCACGGATCTGTTCTACGGTAATTCCCAGTAGTTTTTCCGCATTAGGGCTGACATAATCTACCTGATATGTCTGTGCATCCAACATCAGAAAAACATCATCTACATTCATTGACAGCTTTTGAAACAACTCATCCCTGTACAGGATCTCCGTATCCTTTTTTTTAAGCCTGCTCCTGTTTTTTTGAATCATAAGGCCGATAAAAAAGGAGGCAATACAGAGCACGACCACAACCACAAGAATCAGCGTACTAAGCTGCAAACTGTTCATGCCGGCATTGACGATATCCTCATTTACAAGTCCCAGAAATATCCAGTCCTGAACATCCGATTTTTCATAAACCAGATAATAGTTCTTTCCATCCAGATTCACCAGCATCGCATCTGCCTGTCCCGCTTTAAAGTTCTCCGAAAGAGCAAGAGTCTCTTTTTCAGTCATATCCGAATGCTCGCTCAGAACACCAAAGAAATTGTACACATTTCCCCACGACCCGGAAGAATGATCGACCACAACACGGCCATCCGGATGAACAACAAAACTCTGGGCATTTCCGTTGAACGCAGAAATGTCCAGTACCTTTACGATATCAGCGTTTTCATAAGCAATGGCAATCGCATCATATTCAAATCCCTGATAACTTCCATGAACATTTGGAGTGGCAAAAACAAGCAGCTGGGATTTTCCGGGAACTGCTGCATTCGCTATGACATCATTTCCCTTCCGGATCTCCTCTTCCATATTTTCCTGTAATCCAAGGTACCCTGTTTCACCGGTTACTGTCTTATAGTCCCCGTCAGCTGACAAAAAATAGAACTCCAAAAAGCCGGCATCTTCCTGCGCTTTCTCTATATAATCACGGATTTCATTTTCACCGGAAGTATGCTGAAGATTCTCGCCCCATATATGAAGATACGTCAGATTCTTATTTGTCAGTTCCCGCAACATATTATCCGACTGGTGAAAAACCTCTGTCAGATGAGAAACACTTTCCTCATAGACCGTTTCTGATACAAACTTAAAATATTGAGAAACCGTCACGGCGATTCCGATAAAGAGAACCGCAAAAACAGCTATCCTTAACGGCTTTTTCCTGACACGTTTTTTTCTTTTTATATTATAATTTTTACTGTTCATTTTTCTCATCTCACATTAATGTAATCTTCCGGCTCTGCCAGAATGGCATTGCCATCTGAAACATATGCTGTCCAGGTGTCTTTCACAGAGGTTTCCCCTCCAGCAAATACCATATTTTGATCCGCCGGATACGCTTCCATGTGTTGCGGAGTTGCAAGGCAGGTTACCGTGAATGTATCATTGTCCTGCACTTTTTTCCCATCCTTTGTTACTTTGCGCACTGTATAACCATCCTCCGTTTCCATGAGTTCCACAGAAATCCCACTGAACACAGGCAGAGACCCCCGGTTAAACGGAAGGAAGCCGCCCGGATAGCCTTCTACAAAATTTCTGACTGTTTCTTTCAGTTCAGCCCCACTCATCTTGCAGCTGTAAGCAGAAAGACCATTTGGCATGATCATGTCGCCTGCCATTTTTTCTGTATAGCCGGCTTTCAGCACATTTCCCGTAAAACTGTTTCCGGTTGCGATCAGCACATCCGTCCCGTAAATGCCACGCAACGTGTTTGCCATAACCGAATATGCCTCATTTCCTCCGCTGCTATGAAAGCGGTTTGAATAAGACTTTTCTGAATTCAATACTACTTTCTCAGAAGTTGTTTTTTCGTCAAGGAGCTGCGTCTGAAATGACTGATAGGCCTGTCCTGCATCGTATTCTCCGGAAATCATCTTAGATACCACATCCTTGGAAACAGAGAAAAAATCATTTGATGCAATCCGGATATACATATGGTTTTCTTCAATCACAGATTTCACATCTTTCAGATATTCCGTAAGATGGATATCGACATCCTGACTGTAGCTTAACAGATCCTGTCCATCACTGATGATCCGGTTCTGTGCATCCTCGGAAAGCATGGTACTCAGTACCTTCATTGCTTTCGTCCGGCGTGTTTCATCCTGTGTCAGGTCACGGTTTAAAGCCACCTGGAAATACGGTGTCGTCATCAGCCATTTTTCGCCGTTCTCCTGAAAGAACGGAAGAAATGTAGTGTTAATGCCCTGATCCTGAAACATTTTTACACCGGCAGAGGTTCCAAAGTACATGGCAAGCTTACCACTTTGATACAATTCAACAATATCATCGTAATTCATCTCCAGATCATCCCGGCTCAATCCTGTATCCCGGATAAACCGCGCCATACGTTCAAAAGCCTCCGGCCAGACAGTACTGTCCAGACCTTCACGTGTTGTATTACCCGGATCACTGTAGGAAGTACGCCACTTGCGTCCGTCTACGGAAGACAGCTCAGATGCGGATAAGCCCTGCAAAGTTTCCATACAGGTATAATCATAAAAATAGTCTGCCGTAAATCCACGGATTCCTGCTTTTTCAAATGCCTGGCAGGCAGAAACAAAGCTTTCATAATCGGTCGGAAGCGGAATATCATACGTTTCAAAAAGATCCTTGTTCACGACAAATCCATGGGCATCCGCACACACCGGAAGCCAGTTTACGCTTCCGTCTTCATTCATAAAATTGTTCAGGTATGTATTATAGACCGCACCGGCCACATTGGTTGTGGAAAGATCCATCAGACTGTCTTTGAGCGGACTTGCATCATGCAGCGAAAAACGACAGCAGGTTATAATATCCGGCAATCCACCATTTTTCTCAAGAAACCTGTAAAAATCCAGATCATTATTGCCTACTACAAATTCAATATTGATATCCGGAAGCTGTTCCTGGATGTATGGTGCATATGCTTCATACAGGCTTGTGCTCCATAAATACACGGTAATTGTTTCCGCGTCTTCTTTTTCTGCACGCTTTCCACCACAGCCTGCCAGAAGTGACAGAACTGTCGCCATCACTAGAAATACCGCAAGTAACTTATTCCATTTTTCCTTTTTCATTACAACTCTCCCCACTTGTTTTCCACTCTTTGTTATCACGGTCTTTATATCGTATCAAAATATCCGATAATCCCTATATATTCGTCTTTCTTTAACGAAGACCACAATGTGTGCAGTTTCAACTTATACATCTGCCTCTTATTTTCCACCTTCGCTTTTATCTGCACCGAAAATTCTTTATTTTGTACAGATGTCTGATGTAACAGAACCTGAATCTGCTGACTATCTTCTTCACTTACTCCGAATTCTCTGAACAGATCAAACTTTGAAGCATTTCTCTGACATAAGATCTGCTGTTTTTCATTCAGTATCATTAATTGACCTGACATTGCATTGTAATCAATCGAATTCATTCCACTGTTTGTTTTAAAGAAATCAATCTTTTCCTGCAGGATTTTAATAACACTCTGTGAATAGTTTCGATTCGGTAAGGATTTATCACTGAGTATTTCATTCGAAAGACTCTGTACTTCATGATAATATTTCTTATCATTCATCTCGGTACTAAGCATTTTTGAAAATGGAAGGCTCAGTTCTCTCAAACATTTCAGCAGAATCGGATTAAACTGTCCGCATTGTCCATCCAGTATCATGTTCATTGCCGTATCATGATCAAATGCTTTCTTATAACATCTTTCACTGGTAAGTGCATCATATACATCGACAATCGATACCACCTGTGCGGAGATTGGTATTTCTTCGCCTTTCAGTCCATCCGGATAACCGCCTCCATCCCATCTTTCATGATGCCATCTGCAGATTTCCCACGCAGTATGTACCAGCGGATGATTTTGAGGAAAGCGCATATCCCGAATGATAGATGCTCCCAGTTCACTATGCGTTTTCATGATCTTAAATTCTTCATCAGACAGTTTTCCCGGTTTGTTCAATATTTCTTCCGGAATACGGATCTTACCGATGTCATGAAGAGAAGATGCCGTTGTGATCAAAGCAATGTCTGCCGCTGTCAGATGATAGGTATCCGATATTTTTATCAGTTTTCTCAACATCAATTCTGTTGCTGTCCGGATATGCAGGATATGTTCGCTGCTCTCACTGTTACGGGACCCCAATACATTACTCAGGATCCGGATCATAATATTATTATTTTCTTCTTTTTCGTAAACCTGATCAACAACTACATTGATCAGACGCTTTTGGTTTACATAAAGATCCAATGTATTTTGCACTCTTTTTTTTACAATAACAGTGTCAAACGGCCGTGTAATATAATCTGTAATTCCCATTTCATATGCTTTGCGCATCATAGTAACAGATTCTTCCGAAGAGATCATAATTACAGGTGTTTCATTGATACATTGACTTTTGTTCATCATTTCCAGAACTTCAAAACCATCCATCTGTGGCATATGGATATCCAAAAGTATCAGATCGATTCCCAGATTATCTCCTACCAGCTGAATGGCCTGATTTCCGTTTTCCGCTTCCAGATAATGATACGTTTCTCCGAGAATCTCCTTTAATATATCCCTGTTAAATTTCGAATCATCTACAATAAGTATTGTTTGCTTTTCATTCATATTCATCTTATCTCATATCTCTTTTCTTCTTTTTCAGTAAAACGTGTGCCATAAAGCAGAAGAAGTTCCATGTAAATAAAAATTTACAGGAACTTTATCCAAATACCCACTTAACACTTACCTTTTATTTTCATTGAGGTATGATGCAACCGGCTAGCATGATCAGATTTCTATCTGACTTTAGCTCCTTCTGGCTTTGCGTCCCGGCTTTTCAACCGGTTTGCTCTTCAAGTCGAACGCTTGTGAGACTTGGTGCGTGATTCCGGTCAGCGTAAACTGACATATTCTTCTCAGAATCACGGCACATCGTACACTCTCGCATATAAATCATCTACATTATATATTTCCTATTGAACAATGCTTTTTTTAAGTATATCATGCAGGTTTCCTCATGTCCACAAGAAAGTGCTTTTGTTGACAGGAACTTCTCGTAATTCATCGCACTTTCCTGTCAAAACACCAAAATCTTGATTCAGCCAATTGAATATTTTTCTCAAAAGGATACGTTTCCGCACAAAAAGAGAAAGAAGCATTTCCTCAGAAAACACTTCTTTCTTTTTTCAACATTTTTTATTAGCAGGCTTTCGCAAACTCTCTCAGTTTTTCCTTCGCTGTCTCATTCAGATTCTTCGGTACCTGAATCTGGACAACTGCATATTCATCCCCATGGATATTCTTATCTTTCATCGATACAATGCCTTTGCCCCTCAGACGGATCTTACTTCCGGACTGTGTACCCGGACGGATACTGCAGACCACGTTTCCAGTTAATGTCGGCACAACGGCCTCACCACCAAGAACTGCTGTAGTAAACGGAATTGCGATATTTGTATACACATCCATGCCTTTCCGTTCAAATCCGGCTCTGTCGCCAACCGTCACCTTCAGCAGCAGATCACCGGCTTCGCCACCGTTAAATCCCGGATTTCCCTTGCCTTTCAGACGTACGGTTTTACCGGTATCGATACCTGCCGGGATATTGACTTTCAGGGACTGTCTCTGACCGTTTCCATCCTGCAGATGAATCATTTTCTCACATCCAAACGCAGCATCATCAAAACTTACGGTGACATCTGCATGAATGTCGCTTCCTTTCTGCCGGAACTGACCTCTGCCAAAACCGCCGCTGCTGCCAAAGTCTCCAAAATGACCATCCTGTCCGAATCCGCCGGCACCCGATCCGTTGCTGTAATACTGATGAAATCCACCATTTCCATCACTGTGGAAACTGTAACTTCTTCCACCACCGTTGGATCTTCCATGGAACATATCCCCGAAGATATCACCGAACATGTCACCCATATCTGCACCGTTAAAATGAAATTCCTGATAACCGCCATTCTGACCGGCACCGGCTCCACTGTATTGATAAGCACCGCCCTCCGGCATACTGCCGTCAAAGGCTGCATGGCCAAACTGATCGTACAGTTTCCGTTTCTCCGGATCACTCAGGATCGTATAAGCCTCTGTCACATCCTTGAACTTCTGCTCCGCTGCCGGATCTCCGGCGTTGGTATCCGGATGATACTTCTTTGCAAGTTTTCGATATGCTTTTTTTATCGCCGTGGCGTCTGCATTTTTTGCAACGCCGAGTAATTCATAATAATCCTGTTTTGCTGCCATACAAATCACCATCCATTTCTTACTGTATATACTAATAGTATAAATCCCCGGGAAATTCCCGGGGATTCTTTTTCTTGTTACACCTGTAATATAACACATAGTTTTTTGGATGTCAACAGACAGATTTTAATTATTAGATTGTTGCAGTTCACATGATGAGTGAACTGTACTCATAAAATCCGCTCTGGATGAGAATAGATATTAAAGGTTTCATCTCTTGCAAAACCGATCAATGTGATCCCAAGCTGCTGCGCCAGCCGGCAGGAATAATTTGTCGGTGCCGACTTTGCGATCAACACAGAACAGCCCATGGCTCCCACTTTTTGCAGGATTTCCACCGGAACACGTCCGGAAAAGACCAGAATTCCATCCTTCATCGGAATTTTTCGAAGCAGGCAGTCACCAACCACCTTGTCTACAGCCACATGCCGGCTGATATCTTCTTTGTAAGATAAAAAGGTTCCATGATGGACTAATGCTGCACAATGTACACCACCGGTACGATGAAACAGTACCGAACGCTCCTCCAATTCTCTGGAATAAGTAAGCACTTCACTGACAGAAAGCCTTACATCATCCCGTTTTGGGATGACTCCCTGTTCGTTCAGCAGCACTTCATCTTCCGGCAGAAGGTTTTCCATATCAGTGACGTTGGTCAGATATTCACGGATCGTGATATTTGCCATTCCATGTTCCTCATCCACATCGATGGTGCGGACATCTCCTGCGCCGGAAATATAACCACGCAGGTAAAGATACCCCAGAAATGCTTCCTTTTTGTCCCATGGGGAACAGGTTATCTCACCTGCCCCCCTGCCATTTACAACTAACTGATAACATTCTTCCACTACCAGATCTTTTTCCCCTGAAACCAGTGCACTTCCATTGTAAGTGACCACCTCGCGGGTTACGAAATATTCATCACTGATATGTTCTGTCATAAGCTTCTTCCTTATCTATTACTTCGTATTTTCTATCTTAACCGCACAAACTTTGTACTCCGGTGTACTGGAGATAGAATCCAGCGCGTCGGATGTCAGCCAGTTTGCACCGCCATCCAGGAAGTGGAACGGCATCCAGCACTCACCCGGATTCGTCTTTCCGGATACATTTGCTGTCGTCTCGATACTTCCTCGACGGGAAGATACTTTTACTCTGTCGCCGTCTTTGATACCGATACGCTCTGCATCCTCGGTATTTATCTCAATGAAGGAATGTCCGGAAATCTCGTTCAGTCCCTCGGTCTTGTCAGTCATGGCGCATGCATTGTAATGATACAGGACACGGCCTGTCATCATCTTCATCGGATACTCTTCATCCGGAAGTTCCATGGACGGAATGTACTCGATCGGGTTGCAGAAACCAAGTCCCCGGGAGAACTTTCCGACATGCATGATCGGTGTGCCCGGATGATCCTTAGCGGTACAAGGCCACTGCAGACCTCTTCCTGCTACTTCCTCGCTGTCCAGACGTGCATGGCTGATACCTGCGAAGGAAGGTGTCACTGAAGCGACCTCGTCCATAACCTGTGCAGAGGTCAGATGCGGCTGCGGATAACCCATACGGTTCATGATCTCGGTAAAGATCCAGATATCTTCTCTAGTCTCGCCTTCGATTTCAACTGCTTTGCGGATACGCTGTACACGACGCTCTGTATTGGAGAATGTTCCTTCTTTCTCCGCATAGGAACGGCCCGGAAGGACAACATCTGCCATTTTTGCAGTCTCTGTCAGGAATAATTCATCCATAACAAGGAAATCCAGATTCTTTAATGCTTTGATCACATGTGCGGTATCCGGATCCGTGCGGACCGGATCCTCACCGAAGATAAACAGACCGCGGATCTCTTTGGTCAGCATCTTTCCGAAGCACTCCGTTGCCTTTGTTCCCTCTTTCGGGTTCAGTTTTGTGCCCCATGCTTTTTCAAATTTCTCCAGGACACCCGGTGCACTCAGTTTCTGATAACCCGGGAACTGATCCGGAGAAGCACCCATATCGCAGGCACCCTGTACGTTGTTCTGACCACGGATCGGGTTGACCCCACATCCCGGGCGTCCGAAGTTTCCGGTGATCATTGCCAGATTGGAGAGAGACATAACGCCCTCTGTACCGGTATGATGCTCTGTAACACCCAGACAGTAGATAATGGCTGCATTTTTTGCGCTTGCATACATCTTGGCAGCCTCGATCAGTTTGTCCGCATCAACGTGACAAATCTCTGCTACTTTCTCTGCCGGATATTTGTCGATGACTTTCTTCATCTCCTCAAAGTTCTCCGTACGCTCATCGATAAACTTACGATCCTCGAGTCCTTCTGAAAGAATAATATTCATCATACCGTTTGCAAATGCTACGTTTGTACCCGGTGTCAGTTTCAGATGTACATCGGCGGCATGTGCCAGATCGATATCACGCGGATCTACAACAATCAGTTTGGTTCCTTTATGTACGGCACGCCGGATCTGCATACCAAGTACCGGATGTGCATGCTCCGGATTGGAACCAACCAAAAGGATCAGGTCGGATTTCTGTGTGATATCCTCAATCGTATTTGTCATGGCTCCGGAACCAAGTGTGGTTGCCAGTCCGGCTACGGTCGGTGCATGGCAGACACGTGCACAGTTATCGGTATTGTTGGTATGGAACGCGGTTCTTACCATCTTCTGAAGCATGTAGATATCTTCGTTTGCAGAACGTGCACAGGCAAATCCTGCCAGACTGTCTCCACCATAAGTATCTCTTAACTCTGTAAATTTCTTTGCCACATAATCCAGTGCTTCCTCCCAGGTCGCCTGCTCGAATTCACCGGTCTCTTTATTTTTGATCAGCGGATGGCGTACTCTGTCCGGATGATCTACGAAATCAAAGGAACCACTGCGGCCTTTGACACAGACCATGTTGTGGTTGGACGGGCCATCTGCACCCTCTACGTCTACGATCTTGTTGTCTTTGACGATCAGGTCATACTGACATCCGGTTGCACAGTGCGGGCAGGTAGTACGCACACGTTTTACTTCCCACGCACGGTAATTTTTTCTTCTCTTGATGGTCAGGGCACCGGTCGGGCAGGCCTGTGCACAGTTACCGCAGGACTCACAGCGTGTCTCTTCCCAGTCCTCACCAAACGGTGCGTCAATGATTGTATATTTACCGGTTCTGCGCAGTTTGATCGCTCTTCTTCCGGTTGCAACCCGGCAAGTCTGTACGCAGCGCTGGCAGTAAATACATTTGGACGGATCATAGGACAGGAACGGATGTGCATCTTTTTTCGGAACATCACATTCCAGCAGACTTCTGGATCCAATGTAAGGAGTTGTATCGATATCATATTCATTACAATATTTCTGAAGCTGGCAGTCACCGTTTTTCTCGCAGTTAAAGCAGTCGATATTGTGATTGGAAAGAAGCAGTTTTAAAACCGTCTTTCTCGCATCGATTACTTTCCGGCTGGCGGTCTGCACAACCATGCCTTCTTTTACTTTTGTGTTGCAGGCTGTGGCAAGTTCGTTTTTTCCCTCTACTTCTACTACACACAGGCGACAGGCTCCGATGTCACTGATGCCCTCTAAGTAGCAGAGTGTAGGGATTTCAATACCGGCAGTTTTTGCTGCTGCAAGAATTGTCATGCCCTCTGCTGCTTCCACGTTTCTTCCATCTATGGTTAAACGCATCTGTTATTACCTCCATATATAAACTTGAACATTTTCCGTATTATTTGTCGATGGCATCCTGAAGCTTACCGCATCCGAACACATCACATCTTAAGCATCTGCCGGACTCCTGCATCGCCTCTTCGTGCGTCATCGGGCATTCCACATGCTCAAAATCGTGTTTTCTCTCATAAGCCGGACGCTCGCCAATGTTGACACGGCCGGTAGGAACACGGTTGTTTTCTCTTGCTTCCGGTGCTTCCACACCACAGTTTAACGTATGGTGGTAACCAAGATATTCATCGATATTGTGTGCTGCTACTTTTCCGGCTGCGATCGCTTTGATTGCAGTTGCCGGTCCGGTCGCGCAGTCACCGCCGACAAATACACCCGGCATACCCTCTACCGCAGTATCAAGTCCTGCCTGGAATACATGCCATTCTGCCGGCATACCAAACGCTTCGAACGGTTCACTGATAATATCCTGTCCAACGGCGATCAGTACGACATCACACGGAACACGCAATGGTTCTTTGGATGCGGAATCGACCGGTGACGGTCTTCCTCCGCGGTATGCACCGATCATCTGCGGCTGTACCCAGAGTGCACAGCAGTCGCCGTTTTCGTCCTTCTCAATGCTCTTTGGCGCCTGAAGGAGCATCAGCTCAATTCCTTCCATAACCGCGGATTCAATCTCTGTATCCAGAGCGGTCATATCTTCCTGACGTCTTCTGTATATGATACGGACATCTTTTGCTCCACAGCGCAGGGCACTTCTTGCCGCATCCATGGCTACGTTTCCGCCGCCGATTACTGCTACGGTCTTGCCGGTATAATCCGGACGGTGGCCATGTCCGATCTCATCCAGCATCTCTACGGCTGAGAACACGTTGTTTGCATCAATATTTTCCAGACGGAGTTTTTTACCCTTCTGTGCACCGATCGCAACAAACATGACATCATGGCTGTTTCTTACTTCCTCAACGGAAATATCCACACCTACATTTGTATTATATTTTACTTCAATATTTCCGGTGGAAAGGATGGCGTTCATATCCTCATCCATGCGGTCTTTCGGGAACCGGTAATTTGGGATTCCGTACATCAGCATACCACCGAGATGCTCTTTTGCTTCATAAACGGTTACTTTATGTCCCATCAGAGACAGAAAATATGCCGCAGTCATTCCGGCAGGGCCGCCACCGATGACGGCAACTTTTTTGCCGGTGGATACATTTGCTTTCGGAACTGCTACCTGATCCGCTGCGATCTGATCTACCGCATATTTTTTGATACCGCGGATGTTGATGGAATCATCAATCAGATTTCTGCGGCAGCGCTCCTCACACGGATGCTCACAGATCATGGCACAGGCAGTCGGTAATGGATTGTCCCGGCGGATCAGATTGATCGCATCTGCGTAGTTTCCTTCGTGTACATGTGCAATGTAGCCCGGAATATCGACATGGGCCGGACAGAGCGTTACACACGGCACTTTCTGTCCCACATTCTGCGGACATTCATGTGCCCTGATATGGCTTTCATACTCTGAGGCAAACGTTTCGAGTCCTTCCAGGACTTCAATGGCAGACTGGTAACCAATGGCACAGTCCGCACTGTCACGGATCATGATGGCGATTTCTTTCATTTTATCCAGCATTTCCATGCTTCCAACGCCATTTAATATTTTTTCCAGTAATTTCGCAAGCTGTGGAAGACCATCACGACATGGTACACATTTTCCACAGGTCTGATTCATGGAAGCGTGCAGCAGTGATAACTGTACGGTCAACGGACATGTTCCAGGCGGGTAGACTTCTACTTTTCTGGAGAATTTCTCTAACAGATCCCCGATGATCACATCACGGCTGTGCTTTCCGGCAAGATAAATCTTACTCATTTTTCTAATATCCCTCCTATCCAGTATCACAACAGGATACTGTAATGCATCTATTATAACGAAAAAATTGTGCTCTCAGCATATGGCAAAAGCACAATTTTGTATCTGAATTTGTGCAATCCATACATTTTTGAGAAGCATTCTCACTACTGCATGGATGTGCAGTGATTCGTTCTGTTCTTAAGCATCTGCCTTATTTTTTCTGAGATAAATAAACCAGTACACACATCCGATACAGACTGCACCGCCTATGATATTTCCCAGGGAAACCGGCAGCAGATTTTTACCAAAGAAATTGCCCCAGGTCAGATTTGTCAGATCCACTCCTGCATCTGTGGCAGCCTGTACATAAGCTGCATTTGTTTTTGCAAAAAGGCCTGCACTGATGTAATACATATTTGCAATACTATGCTCAAATCCACAGAGCACAAACATCATAATCGGGAAAAACAGCCCCACGATCTTGCTGACTACTTCTTTTGCCGCAAAGGAAATCCATACAGCGGTACATACCAGAAAGTTACAGAGAATGCCTTTGATAAATGCATCACTAAATGGCATAGAACATTTACTTACTGCCGTAGATAATACCGATACGGCCATTCCATTTCCAAACAGAGACGGCTGATGACTAAACGCAACGCCTGCACCTACCAGGATTCCGCCGATCAGGTTACCGATGTACACGATCACCCAGTTTTTCAGCATCTGGCTTACAGTGATCTCCTTCTCCAGAAGCGGGATCGTCAACAGACAGTTTCCGGTGAATAGTTCACTTCCAGCAATCAGAACCATCGTCAGTCCACCCGGGAATACACAGGCTCCGATGAATTTACCCAGAGACGGTTCTGTGATGGACACTGCCACGGTAGTTGCTCCGACACCTCCGAATCCGATAAATGCACCTGCCAGGATTGCAAGAATGATCATTTTCGGAATCAGTGTATTGACCTTACTTTTTCCGGTTGCAATGTAATTTTTGGCCACTTCGGCCGGTGTAAAAAAGTTCATGATTATACCTCCCATTTATATTCCTTATACTTTTGTATCCATATTAATACAGTGCATCCCCTCTTTGTATGTCAAAAAAAACAAAAATGCACTTTGAAATTATGCTGTTCACACATTTGCATATCGTGATATAATGAGTGCAAGTGTGTCAATATGCTTGCATAATTGACGAACGACGAATGTGGATCATGAACTGCTTTTGTTCATGATATAATGAGCGCATATGTTTTTTACAAAGGAGAACCACGATGCGGATACCATTAAACGTACTTTTATATCAGCTTTCTGCCAACAGCATATATGAAAACCAGAATATTGATCTGACCTGCAGCTTTGACGGTGTACAGCTTTTTGACCAGACGCAGCTTGCCGGAACTTATGAAAATGAACTCTATCTGGTTGCGGATCAGGTGCTTTTAACTGCTTTAAGCAGAACTTCAGACCAGGATTTCCAGTCAAACTGTACGTTCCTGTGTATCTGTCAGGATGAAAAACTCCATGTATCAGATTTTCCATCCGGCCTTTCCATGGTTCTTTTATATACCGATGAGTCTTTTCCGCTTATGTTCAATCGGATTCTGAAGATTTTTCATGATTTTGATGTCTGGGACAAAAACTTTCATCTGATGCTGATCCAGCAGAAATCCCTGCAGGATCTTTTGAATCTGTCCAGAGATTTTCTTGTTCACCCGATGGTGGTACTGGATCGCAATTACTCCATTCTTGGTTACCTCAAAAATCCGGAAGTCAGTGATCCGATCATGGAATCCATTCTGTCTGCCGGTTATGTGACACCACAGATCATGGAGCGCCTGCGTCAGAACGGACTCATCTCCACCTCAGAGCAGACGGAAAATCCGCTGATCAGCTGGTACAGCCTGACCACCCATGACTGCTACTACAGCATGATGTACCGCTTCAAAGCAAACAATCATACCGTTGGCTATGCACTGATTTTTCATTGTGCCGTTCATCCGAGAACAAATTACCTCTATCTGATGAATATCGTGACCGAAAACCTGCAGCTGTTTTTCCAGCAGAAACGTTTTACCAACCGGTCTTCTTCTGAGATTTATGAGCCGGTCTTCCACGATATTTTAGAGCACCCGGAGATTCCGCAACAGCAGATTGAAGATCAACTTGGTTATATTCCCGATCTGACCATGAGTGGGCGCTTTATGCTCGCGGTCATCCGCTACAACGGAGAACAGGAGCTTCCATTTTCCTTTGTCAGCTGGAATCTGCGTACTTCGATCCCGCAGTTAAAACCGTTTGTCTATCAGAATACTTTATACATACTGAAAAATAACAGTGAGAATGAATCCTATGCCACTTTTCTTGCTCCGGAAGAACAGACGATTTTCCGCAAAAACTTCCGCAACCGGCAGTTTGAATGTGGCATCAGCAACACCTTTTTCTCTCTGATGGATCTGCCTACGGCTGCTGCACAGGCCCGGGAAGCCCTTGCGCTTGGCACCTCCGGAGAGGAAGCTCCTGCCCCGTCCTTCTATTCGTTCTCAGATTATTATGCCAAGTATCTGCTGCAGGAACTGAAAAAGACCGATGTGGTAAAAATGGCTGCTTCCCCCTGTTACGAAGTACTCCGCCAGTATGATGAGACCCACAACGGCGATCTGTGTTATATTTTTATGCAATTTCTGAAAAACGGGCGAAATATCAACCAGACAGCCACCGCTATTTTCCAGCACCGCAATACGGTACTGAATAAAGTAAAAAAAGCGGTTTCCATTATGCAGAACGAATGTGAAGATTACCAGGCGCACATTGCTTTTATTCTTTCTTATATAAATGATCATGAAAATGACTTTTAAAAATGCACCTGTGGTTTTTAACGATTGGGACAAAGAAATCCCCGCTGTTGCTTATATCTTTAAGTAACAACGGGGATTTTTTTCAAGCATTCATTTTACGTAAATTTACATCTACTTGGAGCATTACATAAGCTTTGTCTCTTCCAGTTTTTCTGTAAAAGCATCATTTGCCTTGATGATCGGTTTGCGAAGCACCAGACCGACGATCAGGGAAATACCTAAGAATATTGCAAGTTTTCCAAGATCGATCCAGTAATTCATGCCATACATGCCTCCCACCGTCTCCCGCAGCGCAGCCATACTGTGTGTAAACGGAAGCAGCGGATAAACCGCACGGAAGAAGGACGGTGCTACCTCTATCGGGAAGGTTCCACCGGTTCCGGCTACCTGCACAACCAGCAGAATGACGCTGACCGCTTTTCCAATGTCTCCCAGAGACACCGTCAGCGTATAAATAATATTTACAAATACCAGGCTTGAGAACCAGCAACCCAGCAGGAACAAAAACGGATGCTCACACTGAATCCCAAGATAGAGCAGATCACCTAATGCGATCAATGTACTCTGGAATAAACCAACGATCATAAATGTAATAAAACGCCCAAAATAAATCTGATGCAGCTTGACATTTTTTAATCCTTTCGTGCAATTCTCAGATACATTGACTTTCAGCATTGCCACCAGAACGATACCACCGATCCAGATCGACAATACGGAATAAAACGGAGCCATAGAAGAACCGTAATTAGCAATTTCATATATTTTGTGCGTATCCAGTGAGACAGGAGCTGCCAAAAATGTACTGATCGCAGATTTATCTCCGGAAATCAAAGCTTCCAGCTCGGAAAAATCTCCGCTCGTTTCCATCTCATCCAGCTTAGCTGTCGTATCTGCAATCCGGTCAGAAGCTTCCGTCAGCAGTTCACCGGAATCTCCCAGCACTTTCTGGATTTCTGACAGATCAGAATCTGCCGTATCCGTCAGTTTATAAATGCCGTTGGCACTCTGATCCAGCTGCGACAACAGACTGGAAATCTCCTGTTTGGAAGATGTCAGGGACGCTGACAGTTGATTTAATGATTTCTGTACCGAAGATTTATAACTTGCAGACACACCGGACATATTTTCCCGGTTCTTTGCTGCCAGATCCTTTAACTCACTCCGTGCGGTGCCAAGATCGGTGGTGGCATCCCGCAGGCCTTTTGCACTGTCCTGTAATTTGCTTTGCAGATTTTTCTGCTGCTGAATGGAAGTATCCATCCGAACCACAATTGCATCAACAAGTGGGGATGTCTCCGGATATTTATCTGCGACTGCTGCTACAGAGTCCCGGACGGAAGTATAGGCAGTCACCACATTTCCAACCTGACCAGCCAGAGTATCCAGCGTGGATGCAATCTGCTGTGCATCCGCACTTTCATCAGAAAAGGCGCCTGAAATGACCTGATCCATCTGATCATACACATTTTCTGCAGATTTCAGTGCTGTTCCGACACTGTCTGCGGCCGCATCCATGGAATCATCCAGACCGGAAAATGTTTTTGATGTCTCCTGAAATGTCTGCCTGCTCTCCTTCGTCTGCTGTTGTACGGTTTGCAGAAATTCCGTAGTAGAACTCAACAGTTTCTGCGCAGAACCTGTCATATCCGAGAAAGATTCCAGCAAACCGGCAGAAGCTGTCAGATCTCCGGCAATCTGATTCAGATTTGTATTCAGATTATCCACGATCGTCTCCGCACCACTGGCCTGTGTCATATTGGAAACTGCCTGCAGTACCGTCAGTGTTGTATCTGAAACCGTCTCGATAAATACCTCATTTACCTGACGCTGCACTGCACCGGCTCCCTTATCTGTTACCTTCGGTGCAATCGCATTTTCCTTGGCATTGGAATAATAGGTAATCTCCGGTTTTTCTACCTTTTCAGAAAAAACACTCATCATCTTGTTACTAAAATCCTTCGGAATCACGATCGCTGCATAATATTTTCCGGATTTCACTCCGCTGGTAGCTTTTTCCTCTGTGGTAAACACCCACTCCATCTGGGTATTTTCCCGCAAAGCAGACAACACTTTATCACCGATATTGATTTCAATCGGAATCAGACTTCCCTCATATCCTTCATCCGCGCTGACCACAGCCACCTTAAGATTTCCGGTGTTGGAATACGGATCCCAGCTGGCTGCAATATTGAACCACGCATACAGGCAGGGAACGACACTGATACCAATAATGACAACCAGCGCAATGACATTATTGCGGACACGCATCATATCCCGCTGAAAGATTTTCCATACATTTTTCATCAGATGTCTCCCTCCTTAATCTTTTTTACCAGTTCTTCCGGTTCCAGTCCGCTCATCTCCAGCTGACGTACAATACGGTCATGCACATACTCCACACAGATCAGATAAACCACCAGTGCGATCAGGGAAATGATCCAGAGCACCAGAAATACAAATTTTGCCGGTAATACAAAGGACAAAATCAGAAATACAAGTGGAATCACGAGGATTCCTGCGAATCCAATGCGCACCATTTTCGGATATTTCAATTCAAACTTTCCGGATTTTTCCAAAAACCGGCGTTTTGTCAAATCATCCCGCATCAAGATTTCAAGCATCAGCTGCATCTGCGGAAGCTGTCTTTCACTGCCGGCAGTCTCACCGACCATCATTTCTGTCTCTTCCAGACGACGGTCAAACAGATGATTCAGATTCATCAGCAACGGCCGAAGCACAAGACCAATAAAAAGCGCCAGTGCTAAAAATACAAACATCACTGCCATATTTTTCACATAAGTATTCTCGTAAAATCCTGCGATGCACTCACGCATGCCACGGATGGAATACGTGAACGGCAGGAACGGATTCAGTTTTTTGAAAAAGCCCGGCATCATCTCAATCGGATACGTACCGGAGGAACCCGGGATCTGCAAGATGATCAGGAATACACCCAATGCTTTTCCAATATGCTTGAAGGTAAGTGCCATTGCAAAAATAATATTTACATAGATAAAAGAACAGAACATGCCACTTGCCACAAACAGTACCGGGTGTACACACTGCACTTTCAACAATACAATATCACCGATGCAGACGATAAATCCCTGGATCACTGCAAGTAGAACAAACAACATCCATCTGCCGAAATATGCACTGGTATTGGAAAAATCAGATACTTCTGCATCCTTATCCACTTCCTGTTTCAGAATTGATACCAGAATAAGACCACCTACCCAAAGTGCAAGGTTTGTATAAAACGGCGTCATACCGGTTCCATAATTTTTCACATCATACAACACTTCAGAATTAATAGACACCGGAGATGCCATAAACTCGGAAATAGCCTCGGCATCAATGCCTTCCAGTTCTAAAATTTCCTGATAAGCCTCAGAACTTTGCATTGCCTTAATATCCGTCTGTACCGTTTCCAGCTGCGCATCGACCTTCTCCAGTGCAGAACCGGTTTTGGTCAGCGCATTCACGCTGTCATCCAGACTGGTCTGCAGTTGCTGCAGCATCGTGCTCAGCTGATCCACCATCGGTGTGATTCCTGATAATGTTGCAGACATTTCTCCACTGACCGCTGCCAGTCCGTCCAGAGACTGACTGATCTGCGGAACGGTAGACTGCGTCAGAGTACTACGGTAATTTTTCAGATCATCCCGGCTGTTTCCCATAATCTGTTCCAGATTCTGTCTGGTATTTTGCGAAGTAGTTACCATATCTGCGATGGCTGAATTGCTTTTATCCATGGAATCAAGCACCTGGCCAATCTCCAGATTCTGCTTTTGCAGATTTGCGATCTGCTCTGTGATCGCTGCAGAAATCTGTGAATCGTTTGCGATACTTCCCTGCAATCTTGCAAGTTCATCCAGAATCTGCTGATTTTTCTGATTTAAATCTGTCACTGAATCGAGGCCACCACCCACAGACGTATTCACCTGTGTCACTTTCGATTCCAGATTTCCCAGTTTGATCGATGCAGTAATATATGCATCATTCAAAAACAGATCCCCACTCGTCAGACTGTCAGAAAATACCGACGAAAAATCAGAAACTGCCTTACGGCTCTCACCCAGCAGATCTGTGCTCTGATCCAGAGTATCAGATACAGATGCTGCTGATTTCTTCAGCTTTTCCAACGAAGACAGGGTATCCTGGATCAGTACATCTGAACTTCCTACTGTTTCCCGGAAATGATCCAACACATTCTGATAACCGGCCAGATTCTCCCGCACAGCAGAAATAGAACTGAGCAATTCCGAATTGGTATTGTCCACATCCACTGTCAGATTTCCGGCAGATGTACTGACCATCTCTGAAATTGCTTCAGAAGCCACGGACGAAAAAGTATCGTTGATCTGCTGCTGCAATGTCGTGGCACCCGTATCTGTAATCTTCGGTGCAATGGCATTTTTCTTTTCATTAATGTAGTAATCCAGCTGTGGCTTCCTGACATCTCCGGATAAAATACTCAGCAGCGAATCACTGAAATCCTCAGGAATAACAATGGCTGCATAGTAAGCACCTGATTTTACTCCCTCAATGGCTTCCTCCTCATCCACAAAAGTCCAGCCAAGTTTCTTGTTTTCTTTCAGGTTATCCATGATGCTGGCTCCCGCATTCAACGACATCTGCGCGGTGTCGGCACCTTCATCACAATTTGCCACAGCAACCTTAATGCCTTGTGTATTTCCATAGGGATCCATATTTGCTGCAATATTAAACCATGCATACAACGACGGTAACAGACATACGCCGCCCAGTACCAGCACTGCCGCACGATTTCGGAGCAGCCGCTTCAAATCTCTTCGAAATATCTTCAGTACGTTTTTCATATTTGTTCTGCACACTCCTGTTTTATGCTCCATGCTTTTTTGATAAATTTATTGGTATCAAATAAATATTATACGAAAGGGCAAAAACTGAGTCAACCACTCAAATTACGACTTTCGTCTAAAAAGCAACGCTTTTGGAAAATCGTGGGTTTTTGGAAGAAACAAATGTTAAAGCAAAAAACAGCTTTACTTTTTCCTGGCGGCCTTTATTCGCCGCCAATCCAAAATAATTGCTCAGATAAGTGGCGAACAGTGCATTTCCAAACAACCTGCAGTGCTGCCTGATTTCCGGTTGGCAAATTGGCACAGATTATATTTTATATTCCCCAAAACAACACGCCGAGTGCAGCAGAAAAAAGTATCATTATAATCGGCGACGGTGCCGTTTTTTTAATTTTTTTATATCCAAAATGTGTCAGCCACAGAGTGATAAAAATCGTAATAGATTTAAAATCCGGAACAAGTGCCGAATGAATATCCTTAAATCCAAGTAATATTGATATAGCCATACTGATTGCCGTAGCAAGAATCATTGCGATAACACAGGGGCGGATGCCAGACAGAAAAGCTTTAACGCCGCCATATTTCATCAGATTTTTGAGTATCGCCGCAATTAAAAGAATAATAACAAAAGATGGAAGAACGACGCCAAGCGTAGCAAGAAATGAGCCGAAAATGCCGCCTTGCGTAGAACCGATAAATGTCGCCATATTAACGGCAAACGGACCAGGCGTCGATTCCGAAACGGCAACGAAATTCAAAAACTCGCTTTCCGTTATCCAACCGTTTGAAATGACCACCTCTCTTACAAGGGAAATCATTCCGTATCCCCCGCCGAAAGAAAGAGCACCAATCATTAAAAAATTCAAAAATAATTTCAGATAGATCATTGTTTATTGCCGTTTCCTTTCCGTATTTTTTTCAGGATGTAAACTGCAAGTCCCACGGTACCGCAAATCAGAATATAGTAAACGGAAGAAAAAGAAGCTGCTAAAATAGTGCACGACAGCATTGCAGCAATGATCGACAGCAAAATGACCGTGTTGAAGGCATTTCTTTCGATGCTTTTCAGCATTTTAAAGCCGGCAGAGGAGATCAGATAGATCACACATACCTGTATTCCGCGGAAAGCACGGGAAACCCACGTAAGGCTTAAGAATTGATTCAAAAACAGTGAGATACAAAAAATTACGGTAAATGATGGAATACAAACCGCCACGGTAGCCGCAGCAGCGCCGACCACGCCCGCAATTTTATAACCAATATATGTGGCACTGTTGATTGCAACCGGTCCGGGTGTAGACTCTGCAATGGCTACCATATTCAAAAACTCGTCCTTTTTGATCCAATTTCTGCGTTCTACAAATTCGTTTTCAAGCAGTGCAATCATGGCATATCCGCCACCGAAAGTAAAGACTCCAATTTTAAGAAATGTAAGAAACAAAGTCCATTCTTTTCTCATTGCCACACCACCAATCTTTTACGATTACTAAAGAATATAACGATACCAAGCATAATCAGTCGACCCTATCCTCCAAAAAAATCTATAATAAAATCTAAACGCGCGTTGTAAAATACAAAGTCTGTATTCTGCAAAATTATTGTAAAAATTTATCACGAAACAGTGCAGCTTTCTTTTTTCGGTATATAGCTACAATTTTCGATTTCCCCTTGCAGCAAAAAAACAGTCTGCCTTAACGAAAATCACTTCAATCAAAACAAACTGTTTTTCCCATCTGTTCTAATTATAGTTTATAAAAATAACTAATTTTACCATTCTACGCAAATTCTATCGTTTTCTATTGTTTTAAAACAATAGAAAACGATAGAATTTTAAAACGCACAGTCCCAGCCACGCTCAAGATCTGGCGCATCTACATTTTGTTCACGCATCATTTCACCGGTGGTTCTCCAGTAATGGCCTTTGATGGCTTTACAGATTGCCTCACAATCTCCTGCCACACATGCATCATAAATAATCTTATGCGATGCATACTGCCGTTTTGCGATAGCTTCTTTGTCCTGCACCAGATCATATCCGGCGAAAAGATTACCGTAGTACTGCTCTTTCCACGCTTTCTGCACCCGTGGCATACCACACATTTTTACCAGTTCTTCATGAAATTCATTATCACATTCAAATACCTGGTCAAATTCCTCTGCCGTCAGATTTTTCATACGTTTCAGAATCTCTTCCAGATGCTGCATGGACTTCTCCGGGATCTTTCCCTGTAAAAATCTGACACTGACTACCTCATAATTGGTTCTCAGCAGATATACTTCGTAGGAGTCCTGAAAAGAAAGTTCTTTCACAGAACATCCTACATTTCTCGCATACACAATGATGCCTTCGTTTTCCAGCTGTCGGAGTGCCTCGCGGATCGGCCCCCGGCTTGTATGAAATTCTTTCGCCAGTTCCAGCTCCACAATACGCTGTCCGGGCTTGATCTCATGGTTAAAGATCTTACTGCGGATGGCATCCACAATACTTTCTCTTAACGTCTGATACAATAATGCACCCATAAAATGTTCCTACTCTTTCCCACTGCTACATCTGGTGTGCGAACTGTGATATAATATTTTTTATAATTGCTGCAGACTTATCCATGCCTTCTGCAGTAATGTGCTCATACGCACCATGGAAGCCATAACCACCTGTTCCAAGGTTCGGACACGGAAGTCCGACAAAACTGAGACGTGCACCGTCTGTACCGCCGCGGATCGGTGCGATATCCGGCTCCACATCAGCATCTTTGCATGCCTGAACTGCAAAATCGATCAGCTGCATACAAGGCTCGATCATCTCACGCATGTTGCGGTAAGAATCTTCCAGTTTCAGTTCTACGGTTCCCTCTCCATATTTTGCATTTATTTTTGCAGTAATCTCCTGCATCAAAGCTTTACGTACTTCGTATTTTTCTGCATCAAACTCACGGATCAGATAGCTCATGGTCGTCTCTTCCACACTTCCGTTCATTTCCATCAGGTGGAAAAATCCTTCATAACCTTCCGTGTGCTCCGGTGCTTCCTGCTCCGGCAGCATACCCTGTAACTCCATGGCAATTTTCATGGAATTAACCATAATATCCTTTGCCTCGCCCGGATGTACATTGACACCATGAATGACAAACTCCGCAGAAGCTGCATTAAAGTTTTCAAACTGGATTTCTCCTTCCGGACCACCGTCTACCGTATAGGCATACGGTGCACCAAATCGTTCCAGATCCATGTGGCAGGCGCCACTTCCTACTTCCTCATCAGTTGTAAAAGCAAGGCACACGTTTCCATGCGGAATATCACCTTTTAATAACTCCTCGACAACCGTCATGATCTCAGCAATACCTGCTTTGTCGTCTGCGCCAAGTAATGTGGTTCCGTCTGTGGTGATCAATGTTTTCCCTGTCATATTTTTTAATGAAGGAAAATCTTTTACCGTCAATGTTCTGCCGGAAGTGCCCAGAACCACATCTTTTCCGTCATAATTTTCAATAATCTGCGGATTCACATTCTCTCCACTGTAATCCGGTGCGGTATCCATATGTGCAAGGAAGCCGATGGCAGTACAATTCTCATAACCCGGAGTCGCCGGAATATGACCATATACATATCCGTACTCGTCCATCATGGCATCTTCAATGCCCATACCCTTCATTTCTTCCAGCAGCAGTTTTGCCAGATCAAACTGACGTGCCGTAGTCGGAGAAGTGGTACTCTCCTCATCGCTAGTCGTCCAGACTTTTACATAATTTAATAATCTTTCATAAGCTCGCATACTGAATCCTCCTAAAGCAAATGCTCCTATGTATTTATATGTTTTTATAAAATTCCATTGAAAAAAACATGATCCCGTTGCTCATATGCTTTTCACTAAAATTTTACCATTCCATTTATTTCAAAAAAAAGGAATCCTGCAAGCAGGATTCCTTTTCATGTCATTTACTACTTAGACTGTGTACAATATCCAAAGAAGAAGTATCCCAGTGGTGTGTAGTACATGCCTTCGATTCCATCACGCAGCATATATTTCTGTGTATAGAAGTACAGCGGATCAACTACGTAATCCTGACCTACTAAGATGTCCTCTGCCTGATGTAACAGTTTCATACGTGCAGCAGGATCAGATTCAGCTTTTGCCTGGTTGATCAGGTTATCGTAATCCGGGTTAGAGTACTGAGCGTCGTTATTTCCGCCGCCTGTTACCCACATATCAAGGAAGGAAACCGGATCATTGTAATCAGAAATCCATCCGTTACGTGCGATAGAGTAATCACCGTTTTTACGTGTCTGAAGGAAAGATGCCCACTCCTGGTTGTTCAGTGTAACAGTTACGCCAAGTTCCTGCTCCCACATATTCTGAAGTGCTTCAGCAACTGCTTTATGAGCATCACTTGTGTTGTACAGATATTCTACAACCGGGAATCCCTCACCGTTCGGGTAACCAGCCTCTGCAAGGAGCTGTCTTGCTTTCTCGCAGTTTGCTTCGTAAGCATCCTTAGTCGGATCATAGTAATCGCCACCAACTTTACGGAAGTCAGATCCTTCCTCAGCATCAGAGATACCGCTTGGTACATATGCACTAGCCTCAACCTGTCCGGACTGAGTTACTTTATCAACAATGTAGTTACGGTCAACAGCCAGTGTGAATGCCTCACGTACTTTCGGATTGTCAAACGGAGCTTTCTGTGTCTGGAAACATACATAATATGTTCCAAGGTAGTCTACGATCTTCATATCGCCGGAAGCGATCAGGTTCGGAAGTTCTGCCTGCGGAGCTTCCTGGATGTAATCAAGCTCGCCGGATTTGAAACCGGAAAGCATAGCGTTTGTATCATCCATCAGTTTGAATGTCAGAGTATCCGGTCCAAGGTTCTCATAATCGTAATAGTTCTCATTTTTTGCCATTACGATCTGTGAGTTATGTGTCCACTCTGTCAGTTTGTATGGACCATTGGAGATGTATGTAGAAGGATCAAATGTCCACTGATCTCCATTTGCCTCGATGATGTCCTGACGTACAGGCATCATAGCCGGGAATGCACACAGCTCGTCAAAATATGGAAGATCTGTTGTTAAAGTTACTTCAAATGTCTTGTCATCAACTGCTTTTACAGCTAACTCAGAAGGATCTTTCTCACCAGCCATAATCTCATTTGCATTTACAACACAATCAAGCATGTAGTTGTAATCTGCTGCTGTAGCCGGGTTAACCAAACGTTTCCAAGCATACTCAAAGTCGCCTGCTGTAACGTCTTTTCCGTCAGACCATTTGATGCCATCACGAAGGTGGAAGGTGTATGTTACAGTTCCATCATCATTTGCTGTTTTGTCATAGCTCTCAGCCTGACCGTAAGTAAGTTTTGCACTATCGCATGTTCCGTCAGAACCTTCAACTTCCTCACCTGTGCTCTCCCATTTCATCAGACCTTCGAATAAATGGTTTGCCATGACAGCTCCATCTACGGAGGAGTTCAGTGCCGGATCCATTGTCATCGGCTCGGATGCGAAGTTTACAGTAAGGTTGAATCCATCACCACTGTTGGTTGCTGTCTGCTCTGCATCTGCAGATGTTTTGTTGTTGTCTTTAGATGCGCTGTTGTCGCTTCCACAGCCCGCAAGCATGGAAAAAGCGAAAGCTGCAACTAATACAACTGATACCAATCTCTTTTTCATAGTACTCTCCTTTATAAATTTATTGATAAAACAGGACTACCCTGCATTACCCAATTTCAATTGCTCCCACAAAAAAGTGAGAACAGTCTCAAACAAGACAACGGCAGTATTCTACTGCTCTAACAGGTGGCAGGCCACCCAGTGTCCCTTCTCATATTCCTTGAATTTCGGAACGCATTCTTTACATTTATCCATTGCATATGGACAACGTGTATGGAAACGGCATCCGCTTGGCGGATTCATCGGAGACGGAATATCTCCCTCCAGAACGATACGCTGTCTGCTTCTGCTCACCTCCGGATCCGGAACAGGTACTGCGGAAAGCAGTGTCTGTGTATACGGATGCAGTGGATGGCGGTTCAGCTCATAGCTCTCAGCCAGCTCTACCATAGTTCCAAGATACATTACGCCGATACGGTGTGAAATATGACGAACAACGGAAAGATCATGTGCAATGAACAGATAGGTCAGTCCCATCTCTTCCTGCATATCTTCCAGCATATTTACTACCTGTGACTGAATGGAAACATCCAGTGCGGAAATCGGCTCATCACATACGATAAACTCAGGATTTACAGCCAGTGCACGGGCAATACCGACACGCTGCTGCTGTCCACCAGAAAACTCGTGCGGATAACGGTTTGCATGCTCTGTATTCAATCCTACTCTGCCAAGCAGCTCTTTGATACGATCCGTACGGTCCTGCTTATTCGGAAAAAGCTTATGAATATCAAGTGCCTCTCCAATAATCTCTCCGACTGTCATACGCGGATCCAGACTTGCGGAAGGATCCTGGAAAATAATCTGCATTTTCCGTCTGTATGGAAGCATATTCGCCTGCTTTGCCTTCGGGACTTTTACATGATGTAACTGTCCTTCTTCATCTCTCTGCCACGGATCCTGTCCCTCGAAAATTGTCTCACCATCGTAAACAATTTTTCCGGAAGTCGGCTCGTGCAGCTGAAGGATCGTACGGCCCAGAGTGGTTTTACCACATCCGGACTCTCCTACGAGACCAAGTGTCTCACCGCGGTTGATAAAGATAGAAATATCTTCTACCGCCTGTACGCCAGGTCCTTTTAATCCCTTAACCGGGAAATATTTTTTCAGGTGATCAACCTGAACGAGTACATCATTCTTCTCACTCATGGCTGTCTACCTCCGTTTTTTCAATATTCGCTGTCTCAGTATTACCTTTTTTTGCTTCTGCCAGACAATCCTGTACACGCAGCCAACATGCTGCATGATGGTTTTCTCCCATCTCTACATATGGCGGCATCTTCTGCAGGCAGATCTTCATCGCATGTTCACAACGCGGTGCAAACGGACATCCTTCCGGCGGATTCAGCATATCGACCGGTGAACCCTCGATCGGGATCAGACGCTCATAGCTTTCTGCATCTACACGCGGCATAGAACGAAGCAGACCTTTGGTATAAGGATGACCCGGATTATAGAAAATATCATCCACCGGTCCCTGCTCTACCATTTTACCTGCATACATAACGGATACTTTGTCACAGACCTCAGCAACAACACCAAGGTTATGTGTGATAAAAATAATACCCATGTGATTCTGCTTCTGAAGTTTTTTCATCAGTTCGAGAATCTGTGCCTGGATGGTTACATCCAGAGCGGTTGTCGGCTCATCGGCGATCAGAAGCTTCGGATGGCAGATCAGACCCATTGCGATCATAACCCTCTGACGCATACCACCGGAAAGTTCATGCGGGTACTGTTTCATACGTTTTTCAACGTTGTTGATACCTACTTCTTCCAGCATTTTCATTGCGTGCTTCTCAGCATCCTCTTTGCTGACACTTTTATCATGTGCTTTCAGAGCCTCAACCAGCTGATTTCCGATCGTATATACCGGATTCAGACAAGTCATCGGGTTCTGGAAGATCATTGCTACTTCTTTTCCACGAAATGCAATCATTTCGTCTTTTGTCTTGGAGAGCATATCCTGTCCTTCAAATGTAATAGATCCGCCTACTACTTTACCGGGATTCTGAAGTAATCCGATGATAGAATATGCTTCCACACTTTTACCGGAACCGGACTCACCTACGATACCCATAACCTCGTCGTAGTTTACGTCGTACGAAATTCCGTTTACTGCTTTGACTTCTCCTGCCGGAGTAAAGAAAGAGACCTGGAGATCTCTGACCTCTAACAGTTTATCTGTTTTATTTTCCTGTTCCATATCGTCTCCTCCTCTCCTTATTTCTTTAACTTCGGATCTAATGCATCGCGAAGTCCATCACCGAACAGGTTCAGAGCCAGAATCATAAGACTCAGGATGAATGCCGGGATAAATAATCTGTATGGATATGTGCTCAGACCACTCAGAGCCTCAGAACACATAGATCCCAAACTTGTCAGCGGAGCAGATACACCTACACCGATGAAAGAAAGGAAGGATTCCAGGAAGATTGCGGATGGAATCTGCAGGAATGTGGTTGTAATAATCTGTCCAATACAGTTCGGAAGCAGATGCTTGCTAATGATACGTCCGCCTTTTGCGCCAAGGGCACAGGCAGCTGTCACATACTCCTGCTGTTTTAACTGAAGGATCTGTCCACGGATGATTCGGCTCATGGTTACCCAGTATAATAAACCGAATGCGATAAACATGGAGATCAGGTTTGGTCCGAGAATCGTTACCAGATTCTGCATCGGGCCGTCACCGGAGTTCTGGAACTGCTCCAACGCCGGTTTTAATGTTGCGGAAAGCAACAGGATGATCAGCATCTCCGGAATGGAGTAGATGATCTCAACAATACGCTGCATTACCGTGTCGACTGCACCACCGCAGTAACCGGAAACGGATCCGTATAACGCACCGATGATCAATACGATAATTGCCGCACATACACCAACGATGATAGAAATTCTTGTTCCGACCATGACACGGACCATGATATCACGTCCCTGGTCATCGGTACCAAATACATGTGGGAATACTTTCTCCCCGTCTGCTTTTTTCTGAAGTTCCTGTGTGGAATAACCAAATACTTTATGCTTGATGCCCAGGGCTTTTGCAGCCTCGGCTTCCGTCACGTGCTCCTCACTCTCTTTTGACTGAGAAACATTTGCTTTCGCACGAATCTTGGATTCCTCAATACGGGATAACTCTTTGCCTTCTGCGGCCGCTTCTGCTCTGGCTTTCTCGACAGCCTCATCCGGTGTCAGGTTTGCAGTCTGATTTTTCTCTTCCATGTAATCATTGATCTTCTGCTGGTCTTCCAGTGTGTAATGCCATGGATGCAATGCCTCGGAACCACGCACCTGCTGTTTGTAAGTATATGGAACCAGGCTCGGTCCCACAAATCCGAAAATAACCAGGGCAATGATGATTGCCAGTGCAACCATTGCCACTTTATTCTTACGAAGACGACGCCATGCATCTGCCCAGTAGGAAACACTCTTACGATCTTTGATAAAATCTGCTTTTTCCTGTGAGCTTGCCGCATCAAATGCATCCTCCGGTAATTTGCTCCACTCTAAAATATCATCAATATTCGGTTGAAGAGAGCCTGGCTTTTGAAATCTTTTCTTTCCAGACATGCTTAGTTTCCTCCCTTCGACAGATTGATACGCGGGTCTACCAGTTTGTAACACAGGTCTACGATCAGGTTCATGATGATGATGAAGGAAGCCAGGAAAATAGTGGTTCCCATAATCAACGGATAATCACGGGTCTGGATAGCCTGGATAAAGTAACGGCCCAGTCCCGGAATAGAGAATACCTGCTCAACAACCATACCGCCGCACAGTGTAAATGCAATCTGCGGTCCCAGATAAGTAATAACCGGGATCAGTGCATTTCTCAGTGCATGTTTGAAAATAATCTTGCTGTTTTTCAGACCTTTTGCACGCGCAGTCTTGATATACTCCTGATTGATAGAATCAAGCATCGCTGTTCTGGTCTGTCTTGACAGATAACACATTGGGTAAAATCCCAGTGCCAGACATGGCAGGACATAACTCTTTGGTGTTCCGTCAAATAATGCCGGGAAAACTTTTACTCCCGGAATACCCCCACATAATGTATGCAACAGCATTGTTGCCACTACGAATCCAGGCATGGAGATACCGATTGTACAAACAACTCTAAGGAAGCTGTCTACCCATGTACCTCTTTTGTAAGCTGCCAGACATCCAAGCGGAAGTCCGACTGCAATTGCCCATAAAAGCGCAAATACGCCGATTTTTGCAGAAACCGGGAACATATCTTTGATGATGTCTAAAACTGCACGGTTTTTCTGCATTTTGATTGATGTACCGAAATCTCCGTGAAGAAGATTTCCGAGATATTTGCCCAACTGAACAATCAGGGGCTGGTCAAGTCCATATTTAGCATTTAAAGCGTCGATAGTGGCCTGTGTCGGAGTTTTCTCAGATAACCACGGATTTCCCGGGATTGCGTTCATCAAGAAAAACGTAACACATGCAACTACCAGCACCGTGACAATCGCCATTAAGACTCTTCGTGCTGTGTACTTTGCCATTTTTTACACCTTTCCTCTCTCATTCTCATACGTCACTTTGTCGCCAATTTTATACAATTCTATAACACTTTACCATTGTAAATTGTCGACAATATTGTTTATTATACCTGTTTTTTACATAATGGTCAACCAAAACAGTTATTTTTTGTATTTATTTTTCGGACAGCTGTTTTCGATGCGCGTACACTCCTCCTCTTTTTGTCCTTATCTTACAGAATTATATTCAGAATAAGGTAAAAACACGCAAAAGTCCGTAGTAAAAAATACGGTTTTTTGTATAATTTTACTTTTCTGAAATGGAGGGCTGGCGGAGGACATGCACACGGACACGGACATTTGTGCATGTCCTCCTGCCAGCCTCCGCATTTCATTCACTACAAACGGTGCCACAGCTGACGCTGCCCTATTTTTGTACTGGAATATTTTCCTGTTTCGTTATAGAATAACAGAGTAAAATGATGTTGGGGGCAAAAGATGCCGTACGAATTGTTCCGTACTTCGTACTCCCACAATTCTACCCAATATTCGCATATCG
>OFMO01000264.1_pt1 | contig 48540 bp, 39 predicted proteins | sample 1541821 | NCBI WGS metagenome assembly OFMO01 (sample SAMN04209253, study PRJEB22552) | human gut metagenome | biome: gut; material: feces | host: Homo sapiens | place: USA: Oklahoma | reverse complement strand
AACGCTTGCTCCCTACGTATTACCGCGGCTGCTGGCACGTAGTTAGCCGGAGCTTCCTCCTCTGCTACCGTCACTATCTTCACAGAGGACAGAGGTTTACAATCCGAAAACCGTCATCCCTCACGCGGCGTTGCTGGGTCAGGGTTTCCCCCATTGCCCAATATCCCTCACTGCTGCCTCCCGTAGGAGTCTGGGCCGTGTCTCAGTCCCAATGTGGCCGATCAACCTCTCAGTCCGGCTACCGATCGTCGACTTGGTGGGCCGTTACCCCGCCAACTATCTAATCGGACGCGAGTCCATCTTTCAGCGGATTGCTCCTTTGATTGCTGTCCCATGCGAAACTACAATCTTATGCGGTATTAGCGTTCTTTTCAGAACGTTATCCCCCTCTGAAAGGCAGGTTACTCACGCGTTACTCACCCGTCCGCCACTGAGTTGAAAAAAGCAAGCTCCTTTCAACTCCGTTCGACTTGCATGTGTTAGGCACGCCGCCAGCGTTCGTCCTGAGCCAGGATCAAACTCTCTAAAAAATTGTATCTAAACGCTTTCGCGCTCAAATCTTTTTCAGAGCTTTAATTCACTCATAACGTCGTTCTGACGTTCGTCACAGATTTGTTGAGTTCTGTTTCTCGTAAGTTTCTTTGAGTATCTCAAAGAAATTACAGGTTCCATTCTTTCTCTCGTTGTTTAATTTTCAAGGTCCTGTGCTCTCTTTCAAGCGGCTTTCCTTTCAAGCTTTTCGCTTTCAGTTTTTTGCCGTCTCTCTCGAGCGCTTGACTATAATACCACGTACAACCCCTTTTGTCAACACTTTTTTGAAAGTTTTTTTAAGTTTTTTTCGAAAAACTACATCTATATGTTGTGCCTTGATTTAAACACGATATATAGTGTATCTTCGAATGGGCATTTTTGCATTTACATGCCCATATACATGGCTTACGCAAACTATTTTACGAAATTTTTTTGAAAAAAACAAGAAAAAACTTTTGAAAAGGTGGTCTTAAAGTTGCAAAAGCCCCTCTCTGTACCCCAAAGCTTCAAGCACATCTTCTTATATATCTGGCGCATCAGTGTCCTTTCACTTCTGAATCTCCTCATAATCTTTCTGATTTTATCCGAAAAAAGTTTTTAAAACACTTAAAATCGCCGTGAAGTTGAAGATAAGAAACGCGCTGCGGTCATCCCACAACGCGTTTCTTCTTATATATAAGTATACTTTATGCTTTTGCCGCCTCGGCTTGCTCCGCTTTCGCCTTTTCCATCATCTTATGGTGCACGATAAGGTAGCACACAAAATGCGCGGCCGCCGTCACGGCCCACGTCACCGGGTACGAGAGGAACAGTATAAACAGCGTGCGGTGCATCTGGAAGACCGTCAGGATCCACACCACACGCAGCGCACATGCACCTGTAAGCGATACAATCATCGGCATGATCGAATACCCCATACCGCGCAAAACGCCCACATGCGTGTCCATAATGCCGCAAAGGAAGTACGGTACGCACACAATGAGCATACGCTCCAAACCGTACTGGATAACCTCCGGGTCAGACGTATATATAGAAAGTAAAGGTGTGCCCAGCAAATACGCGCCGCAGCCGAGCACAACGCCCGTCACGGTCACACACAAAATGCAGATGCGCAGAATTTTCGCCACGCGGTCGTATTTCTTCGCGCCCATGTTCTGCCCGGTAAAGGACAGCGCCGTCTGGTAAAACGCGTTCATCGCAGTGTACACAAAGCCCTCAATGTTGGCCGCAGCCGTGCTGCCCGCCATAACGGTAGAGCCGAACGAGTTGATAGAGGACTGAATGAGCACGTTCGAAATGGAGAACACCGCGCCCTGCATGCCCGCCGGCAGGCCGACACGCATCATGCCGAAAAACTTATCTTTATAGATATGCAGCTTATGCAGCTCCAAACGGTAAGAAGCGTTCGTTTTCATCAGGCAGATGGCCACAAGTCCCGCAGAAATCACCTGCGAAATGACCGTCGCAATGGCAACACCCGCCACGCCGAGATGGAACACAATGACGAGGAACAGATTCAAAATGACGTTTACAACGCCCGCAATGGTCAAAAAGTACAGCGGGCGCTTTGTGTCGCCCACAGAGCGCAAAATTGCCGCGCCGAAGTTGTACAGCATCATCGCCGGCATGCCCACAAAGTATATGCGCATGTAAAGCGCCGCCTGACCCAAAACGTCCTCCGGGGTGCCCATCAGGGTCAGCAGCGGCTCCGCAAACGCAACGCCCACGGCAATCAATATAACACCGCTCACAAGACTTGTCAGCACAGAGGTATGTACGGTCTCGCTCAGCTGCTTTGCATCCTGTGCGCCGTAATAGCGCGCCACAAGCACGTTTGTGCCGATGGAAAGGCCGACGAACACGTTGATGAGCAAATTGATAAGCGCGCCGGTAGAGCCCACCGCCGCCAGCGCCGTGTGGCCGGTAAAGCGGCCGACCACCACAATATCCGCCGCGTTAAAAAACAGCTGCAAAACGCCGGAAAGCATCAGCGGCACCGCAAAGCGCAGAATTTTGCCCAGCAGCGGACCGTTGCACATGTCGATCTCGTAGGACCGCTTTCCTTTCGCCTGTCGTTTTGCCATAAAAGCCTGTATCTTTTCTTTCATATCAGTAACCGACCTCCTCACCGATGAGAATAACATGAATTCTGCCCTTCACGCGCTGGCGTGCCAAAACCGTGTACATCGCGCAGATGCGATTTTCCGAGCGGCATCCCGCGCACAGCTCGCCGTCCGTGCCGGGACACGCCCCGTGCGTGCACGGCGTGTCCAAATTCAGCCGCATGGCATTTGCGGGCGTCGCACAGCTTTTCACGCGTTTTGCGGCGTCGTCTATGTCGCGCACAATCTTGTTACACCCCGCAAAAACCAGCACCTTTTTCGGGCCGAACAGCATCGCCGCCACGCGGTTGCCGTTGCCGTCTACATTATAAAGCTCTCCGTGCTCCGTAACGGCGTTTGTGCCCGTCAAAAACACATCAGAGGAAAACACCTCGCGGTACAGCTTCTCGCGCTCCTCGGGCGTTTTCGCGGCTGTTCTGTCCAAAAATTCATAGTCCCCGCAGCGCATTAAATCCATCACGCCGGTCTCATCCAGCGTCACGCTGCCGCCGCAGGAAATCACATCGCCCGGCTGCAGCAGCTCTTTTGCGATTTTTACGGCGTCCGCACATGTGGGCGCATAATACGCCTGCATGTTGTTTTTCTCCAGTGCATCCATCACGCGCCGTATGCGCAGCTCTGCGGCGCTTTTGCGGTGCACGGTATCTTGTGTGTTCATGGTGTACAACTCCCCTCTCGGTGCGTTTCATGCCCATTTATGCCTAACCGCCGCCGATTTTTTAAAATAAGAAAGCACTAAGGACGGAAAAGCACATGCCTTTCCGCCCCCCTATAATTTTTTATTTTGCCTTTGCGTCCGCAAACGTATTGAAGCACTCCAGAACGTGCTCCTTGTGTGTTTTATTCGCGTCTTCCTTTTCCGACTTCGCGTCGGTGTAGATCAAAAGGAAGCGGCCGTCGTTTGAAAGATAACCCGGCACGGTGTTATCCAGCACCTTAAACGTGCCGTCTGCGCGCACAGCGTCCTGAAGCGCCTTAGCGGTCTCGGAAAGCTCCGCCGGGAACTCATACACTTCAAGCTGCACAGCGGAATCTGCGTAGCGGTATACATATTTATAGCCGTTTTCGGCGCCGATGACGTCGTAAGACATCTGCACCTTTTCGCCCGCTGCCACCTTGCAGTCTTCAAGATACTTGCAAAGGCCCTGAATATCGTCGTCATAGCCCGCAGGGTCTTTGTCGGTACTCTCCGCGGTCTCGCCCTCGCTCGCCGTGGAAGATGTCTCCAGCGTTGCGACCGCCGTGCTTGAAGAGCTGTTGTTTGCACAGGCCGTCACCGATACGCACAGCAGCGCGGCCAACAGAACAGCCAGCAGCTTTTTTATATTTTTCATGATTTGAACCAATCCTCTCTTTTTCCTCGTTCTTCTTATTATAGAACGGGTCATACAGCTTGATTTTACCATACCCCACGGCAGATAGCAACACCCATTTGCAAGAAAAACCGTTTTGCCCGCTGCAACGGAAAATTTTGCCCGTTGTAAAATAAAAATGAATAAATTCTAATTGACGTTCACACCATGTCATGGTATAATGAACACAACAAACACCGTTCAAATTCATGAGGAGGTAACGCCGTGAAAAACAAGGGTATAAAAATCGGAGTCGTGTTTCTTCTGCTGTTCGCTCTGCTCTCAGTGGCAGGCTGTCAATACGAGGACGTCGTGATCGTAGGCGCAGCATCGGGACAGCCGGGGCCTACAAGCGGGCAGCTGCGCATTTCATTCGCGCCAGTGTCGTCTTCGGCAAGCATCAAACTATCACCAAACATAACCATTAACGACCTTTCTTTGTCAGCAGATATGTCCTTCACCGTTACGAATACGGATACCAATGCTACGACCGTGCTGACGGGCGTAGTGATCGACGCGGATCCTGCGTTCACACATGCAGAATTTGATGCGAATGGTAGCGCACTGTCAACTACACGTATAAGTCTCTTGATTCCCTACACGTTAGAGCCGGGAAATTATAAAGTAACAGCCGTAACAGGCTATGTAAATTATCTTTCACGCGAAGGCGCAACCAGCGACAAAATAAGACTGTCCAGCGATGTAAGTAACACCTTCACCATCGCCGCGCCCGAATTGACCCCGACCCCGGAGCCGATTGCAACACCTACCGTTGAACCCACAGCAACCCCAACCGTGGAGCCGACGGCAACACCGACTGCAGAGCCCACCGCAACGCCTACGGCGGAACCGACGGCCACGCCGACAGCGGAGCCCACGGCAACCCCAACCGCAGAACCGACGGCCACGCCCACAGCGGAACCAACGGCGACACCTACGGCAGCTCCCACAGCCGTACCGACTGCCGTGCCGACCGCAACCCCAAGCCCGACGAACCACCCCAAAACGGGCGATGATTTTGCCCCCGCACTTTGGCTGACGCTCTGCGCAGGCAGCCTCGCGGCACTCGCCCTGCTCCTTAAAAAACGACACATTTAATGGAATCGCAGGTAAAAATCCGACCACATCAGCGGCTGTCCATACCGGCACACTGAAAAACTCATGCTTTCACCGCTTGAAAGCATGAGTTTTTTTTGACAGCTTATATATTCTTCGATCACAAATTGTGTCGGCAGGCTTCTTCGTGTTGTCGACCAAGCTGCCGAAGGATTAAATATCTTCAAAGCGGCATCGGTGTCCGCGCAATCAGAAGGACTGCCAGAATTGCACCGGCAAATGCCGCCGCCCCTACGACGGCCAGCATTTTTTTGTTGAGCCGCCTCTTCGTTGCTTTGCAAATCAGTGCGGCACAAGTCACGCAGACAGCTGCAGCAGCAAGCGCGATGCCCAGCATTTCCCATAACCAAGACAGCTCATATAAGATTCTCATGTGTTCATCGCCTTCCCTTCTGTTCATCGCAAAACCGCTGCTTTTTCTAAATCTGTTCGTATTCCGCGAACGGCTCACCGGAGATTTCGAGTGCCTTATCCCTGTACCGGCAGCTCCACCGCAATCGTGGTGCCCTTCTTTGAGCTCTCCTCCACCCGAACGCAACCACCGTGGAGATTGGCGATCTCCCACACCAAAGAAAGCCCCAGCCCAACGCCGCCGTACTCCCGGCTGCGGGACTTATCCACCCGGAAGAAGGGCTGAAAGATGCTCTGTCGGTATTCCTCCGGGACGCCGCAGCCGGTGTCGGAAACGCGGATCAGAAGCTTTTCCGGCTCCTGCGTAACAGAAACCTTCACCGAACCGCCCGAACGGTTGTACTTGACTGCATTTTCCGTCAGGTTAAAAAGCAGTCGGTAAATCAGTGCATCACTGCCGATGAGGAAGCCGTCTCCCTCCATCTCCAACGTAATATTGCGCTTTTCTGCCAAAAGCGCGAGATCTGTGAAGACCTCCTCAACCATCGGGGCAAGCTGAATCTGCTCGTTTCGCGCCACCTGCTGCAAATTGCTCATTTCAAGCAGCGTTTTGGTCATCTGTGTCAGTCGCTCCGTCTGTTCCCGCAAAAGTGCGAGAAACTTCGCCGTTTCCGGCAGCATATCGGGATGCTCCGCGGAGAACAGCTCCAGCTGCGCCTGCATCAGTGCCAGCGGCGTGCGCAGTTCGTGGGCAGCGTTTCCGGTGAACTGCCGCTGGGCGGCAAAGGCGTTGTCCAACCGCTCCAGCATCTGATTGAAAGAGTAACTCAGCTGCCGAAACTCCGGCAGAACATTCTCGTTAATCCTCATATCCGCCAGGTTGTTCAGCTGCACCTTCTCCACCTGAGACACAAAGCTGTGCAGCGGCTTGAGGGCGCGTCCGCTGACAAAATAGGCCAGAACGCCGCTAAGCAGTGTCACCACAGCCGTAATATACCAGTTGGTCATGCGAAAGCGCCCCTGCGCTCCGTTGACAACGATGGTCAGATCCTCATCGGGCGTTACGAGCTGCGGATTAAAGCTCTCTGCGCCTTCACTGTTCATAACAACAGTGTCGCCTCCCTGTAAGGTGTCCGCGATTGTGTCCATATAGTACACACCGGAAGAACAGAGCAGCAGATTCATGACAACACAGGTGACACCGATGAGCAGGACCGTCATCAGAGTGATGCGCCACTGCAAGGAAAGTCGCTTCATGTTTCCTCTCCTCCCATCAAATAGCCTTCGCCGATGCGATTACGTATGGGGTCAAACCCCAACGCGGCGCGGAGCTTCTTGCGCAGGGCGGAGATATGAACCCGGATAGAATTACTGAAGCTGTCCACGCTGTTATCCCAGACGTGCTCCATCAGCTCTTCCTGACTCACAGGCCGTCCCTGATGCACCATCAGATATTCCAGAATGCCCGTCTCCTTACGTGTGAGTGTCAGGGGTTGCCCGTTGACGGCAGCGGTGCGGGAGCGTGTGTCGAACGTCAGCTCCCCGCAGGTCAGCAACACGGCTTGCTGGGTGAACTGCCGCAAGGTCAGGCTGCGGATGCGGGCCTCCAGTTCAGCCAAGTGAAAGGGTTTTGCAAGATAGTCGTTGGCCCCGGCATCCAAGCCCTCAACCTTGTCCTCCACCTCGCCGCGTGCGGAGAGAATCAGCACCCGCGTCTCGCGGTCTGTCTGCCGCAAGGTGCGCAGCACGGTCATGCCGTCCTTTCCCGGCAGGTTCAGATCAAGAAGTACCAAATCGTAGCGCTCCACACCCAGAAGTTCCAGCGCCTTTTCCCCGTCGTAGCAGTAGTCCACACTGTATGCCAAGCGCCGCAAACTGCGGACAATCGTCTCGCATAGGGCGCGTTCATCTTCAATTACCAAAAGGTGCATAAGAGTCCCCCTTTTCATTTCCTTTTTCTTTATTATAGCAAAAGCAGATAAGATCTGCATTAAATTTTCGTTCTTAACAGGGATTTTATCTTTCCTGTGCTATGATGATGGCAGAAAACGTGAAAGGGTGATAAAATTGAGCTGTGCAAAAAAAGCAGCGGCGCAGGCTACGTTGCTGGTTGTGGGTATCGCCATGCTGTGCTTCGGCGCATGGCGCGGCGAGGCCGCGACGGTACTGAGCAAAGCGATTAAATTATGTCTGGAGTGTGTAGGCATTGGGTAAGAAATTTTCGGGCGCGTCACAGATTATGTCCCGCTTCCGCGGCTGGATACAGGCGGGGGCAGCTTTATTGACCAACCTGCACCTGCCGAACTTTCTCAAGGGCAAACTGTACCAAGGCGCAGGGAAAACCGTCTGTGTGCCCGGGCTGAATTGCTACTCCTGCCCGGCAGCCTCCGGCGCTTGTCCTATCGGGGCGTTTCAGGCGGTAGTGGGCTCTTCCAAGTTCAGTTTTTCCTATTATATCACAGGCTTTCTCATTTTGCTCGGCGTCCTGCTTGGACGCTTTATCTGCGGTTTTCTGTGCCCCTTCGGCTGGTTTCAGGAACTGCTGCATAAAATTCCCACGAAGAAGTTCTCCACAAAGAAACTCAAGCCCCTGCGATACCTCAAGTACGCCGTACTGCTGGTGATGGTTTTCCTGCTGCCGGCGTTCCTTGTAAACGATGTAGGCATGGGCGACCCATTCTTCTGTAAATACCTCTGTCCGCAAGGCGTGATGGAGGGGGCCATCCCGCTGTCCCTTGCCAATTCCGGTATCCGGTCGGCGCTGGGGAGCCTGTTTACATGGAAATTCGGCGTCCTGCTTGCCGTGATCGTGCTGAGCGTAATATTCTACCGCCCCTTCTGCAAGTGGCTCTGTCCGCTGGGGGCGTTTTACGCGCTGTTCAACCGGGTATCTCTCTTTCAGATAAAGGTGGACAAAAGCAAGTGTGTATCCTGCGGAAAATGCGCCAAAGCCTGCAAGATGGATGTGGATGTAACAAAAACGCCCAACCATACCGAGTGCATCCGCTGCGGAATGTGCATACGCACCTGTCCGACGGGCGCCGTGCGCTTCCGTTACGGCTTCGGAGACGGTAAAGATAAAACAAAAGCGGCAAAAAAGCCGCAGAAAATAATAAACAATAATAACAAGGAGAAACAAAACAGATGAAAATGAATAGAACGAATACGGCCGGCCGATTGCTGGCACTGCTGCTTCTCGCCCTGATGATGCTGTCTTTGACAGCCTGCGGCACAAAGAACGGAGACAAAGCGGACGGAATGAGCAGCGAACCGAAGAATGCCGAGGAAGCGGTCGCCATGCACAAAGATCTGATGGCGCAGGAAAACGCCATTCTCGCGGAGAACACAGCCCTTTGGGAAAAGGTATTCATGGCAGCCGACAAGGGCATGACCATGCAGGAGGACGGCAAAAACTACGGTGATTTCCTACTCAGTACAATCGAATCCGCCAAGGATCAGTTTACAGCGGATGAGCTGAAACTGATTCAGGGCGAAGCGGAGAAGATCCGCGACATCGAAACTAAGCTGACCATGATTGAGGAAAAGTACCCCGAGGCAGCACAGGAATCTACGGATGGCGCTATGAGCGTGCCCGCAGGCAACGACACGACCACGCCGCCCGATGACGGCAGTATGCAGAAATCCGATGACGGCAGCATGCAGAAATTCCCCACCTTTGAGGGCAAGGACCTGGATGGAAATACGGTGAAAAGTGACGAGCTGTTCTCTGCCAACGCCGTCACCGTGGTGAATTTCTGGTTCACAACCTGCAATCCCTGCGTGGGCGAGCTTTCCGAGCTGGATGCACTGAACAAAGAGCTTGCGGAGAAGGGCGGCTCCCTCATCGGCGTCAACACCTTCACGCTGGACGGCGACGAAGCGGCAATTTCCGAAGCAAAGGATGTACTGGCCAAGAAGGGCGCTACCTATCAGAATGTGTATTTTAACTCCGATGGTGAGGCGGGAAAGTTTACCGAAAACATCTTTGCCTATCCTACCACTTATGTGGTTGACCGCAACGGCAACATCGTGGGCGAACCCATCGTAGGCGCCATCACGGAAAAAAATCAAGCGGAGGCGCTGCAAGCCCAGATTGACAAGGCGCTCGCCGCTGACGCAGGCTGACAAACGGATTTATCCTCTCAAAAAAGTAAGGTGGCTGTCCTTTTAAAGGGCAGCCACCTTACTGCTTTTAGAAAATAGTATGGAGCGCGGGTTATTTGCCCGCGCCCCTGAAGATAAGACTTTTACTTTTTGAGGATTTACAGTGATTTTTTCTCCCGCCGCCTGATTTTCCATACGATCAGTGCAACGCATCCGGCAAAAGATGCACATAGCGCGGTGCTCCACAAATTCATTTGACCGCTGTCACCGGTTTGCGGGATTGTAACCGCGCGCCAGCCGGCATACACAGTCCTATCCCCGGTCAGATAAATGTTTGAGACCTTGTTCACAAGGCTCTGTTCGCTGTACCAGCCGACAAAGGTATACCCGTGCCGAGTGGGAACATACTTGGTCAAATCCATGTAGGTGTTGTACGTTTCCCGCACGCCGGGAATAGCACTGCCGCCGCCTGTTTCAAAGCGCAGCGTGTAGTAGTTGACGGGCGGATTGTTGTCGCCGGTATGCGTCCAGTGAGCGTAGACGGTGGTATTTGCAGAGAACACGGTATCCGTCGTAATCTTTGTGCCGCCGCTCTTTTCGGTGTACCAGCCGTTGAAGCTGTGCTTGCTGCGGGAAGCATCGGGCAAAGAGGTCAGCTTCTGCTTGGTGGTGGTCATGCTGCCGACAGAGGGCGTACCGTCGTTGCTGTCAAAGGTGACGGTGTACTCCGTGGGCGTGGGCGGTGCATCCTCCTCGAAGATGGCCTTGATCTCCACGTTGTCGCTCGGCATGGTGAACTTGTCGTCCCTTACCGTCACGTCGCCGCTCATAACCTGCCACTCCTTAAAATGGTAGCCCGCGTTTGGCGTAGCGGTCAGGGTGATCTCCGTTCCGGCCGTCGCCGAGGCGGGGTCCGCGCTGCCTGTGCCGTGACCGTCGTCCCTGACGGTAACGGCGTATTCCGCCTCGGGAGCCTTGACTATCGTGATGGAAAGCTCCTTAATATCCTCACCCAAATCGTTGACCGCCATAACGGTAAAGACCTCGGTCCCTTCCCCGGCGGGCGTGCCGCTTATCTCTCCTGTGTCCTCGTTTAGTCTAAGTCCCTCGGGCAGGATGCCGCTCACAATGCTCCATGTGATGGGCGCGGTACCCTTGGCGGTCAAGCGGTTGCTGTAAGCCTCGCCTTCCATGCCGTCGGGCAGGCTTTCCGCGACGATTGTCGGCGGCATAGGGGGTCGGTTATCGATAAGCTTCACCCGAATCGCGGCTGTTACCGCAGGCTCCGGCTGCTGAAAGATGTCTCCGTCATCTTCGCTAAGCACCAACGTGCCGATGATGGTCTGCCAATCCACAGACTCCGCATCATAGGACGATTCATTCCATGTCACGTCGATCCAGCACCACGCGCCGTCAACGGCATTGATGCACACATTTTCCGGCAAGCCAAGCTCTGCAAAGGGCGTGCCGAACGGCTTATCGGTAATGGGATCCGGTTCATCGATATTCCTGATGGTGTTTTTGATGGCGTTGATTTTGATGGTAATCTCCGTCGGCTTGTGGAGACGCAGGTCGTCCGGCGTGAATACCACCGTCACATCGTGTTCACCCGGAGTCCGGAGGTAGAACGGCGGGGCATTCTTGAAGGAGAACGTGCCGGGGGCGACGGTATTCGTACCCTTGACCTTTGCCACGCCGCCGACGAGCGTGCCGACTTCACCGTTGTAGGTTCCCACCTGAAGCTTTCGCCAGGTGAATATGGTGTTGTCGGGCAACGTAAAATCGCCGTTCTTCCATCGGAATACGGGCAGCTGCGTGATCTCCGTCTCGGCCGGGTCAGGCTGCAGCTGAACCTTTCTCACGGCTCGGAGGTCGGCGCCATCGGGTATGGTGAAATACTTCTCCAATTCGTCGCGGTTGACTTCGCCGTAGATGGTCTGCTCCTCAAACGAATTGGGGTCGTAGGTCGAAGCGTCCCATGAGGTGACGACATTCATACCGAAGTCCATCCCTGTTCCCTCGGGATCTTTTTCATCGCCCACCGCATAAAAGCTGAATGAATCCGAGAGATTCAGCTCCTCAAAGCTCGTTCCGATTTTTTTGTTGAGAATGTGTCCAATCGTGGTCTGCTTGAATGTGCGGGGAACAACGTTCACATCAACGGTGCATTCCGCTTTGTTATACCGCTTCAGGTTGTCGGGCGTGAAGATGACCTTCAGCTGCAGCGACCCCGCCCGCAATAGCGTGCTCGCCGTCAATGAATGTCCGTATATTTTCTGCTCTTTGTCCAGCGTGAATTTGCCGGAAACCTTTTCGCCGTTCACCGTGGCCGTTCCGCCGGAGAGATATTTATCGGCAAACACAAGGAAGCACAGGTCTCCGCCGTAGAGCTGCTTGGAATAGGTGGGCGGCTCCAGCGTGGGCGTAAAGACGCGGTCGTCAATAAGCGTTATTCTTGCGGTGGCCCTGACCGTGCTTGTCGGCTCCAGACCATCCGTGAAGCCGCTCTTTTCAACATGCAGCTCGCCGGTAATGATCTGCTCGCCATATTTGTTCGGGTTATAGGTGGAGCCGTCCCATGTCACGGGGACGGGGCTGTAGCTCGCGCCGGTGTTGGTCTCTACCTTGACGCCGGAAGGAAGCCCCAGATTCTCAAACGCCGTACCAATGGGCTTGTTCGTGATGATCACGTCGTCCGGGACTCTTGTGATCGTGCGCTTTGTCCCCACCACGGTAAGGATACATTCCGCCGTGGTGTATGCCTCCGTATCTTTGGGGGTAAAGAGGATCACCATATGGTTTTCGCCCGGGTGTACTCTGCCGCCCTCATGGTCCTTGAAGCGGAACGTGCCGGGAACGACGACGCCCGTACTCTCGGCCTTCGCTTCGCCGCCCCTGAGCGCCCTGTCGGTGTACTCATTGCCGACATAGGCCGGAAGGCTCAGCGTGGGCGGGGTGGTGATGACCGTTTTGGCAGGCTGCAAAAGCTCTCCGTAAGCCGTATGGCAGGTTTCGCAAACAGCCTTCTCCGTGGATGTAGCCTTGCCGCCGGAGCAGTTGCCCGTTTCGGTATGGCTGCTGTCCGCGGTACAGGTGCGTGTGTGCGTTCCGTTGCCGTTGGAGGTCCATTCGCCCCAGCTATGATTGTGCACCTCCCATATGGCATAGATGGTTGTGCTCATATCATACCCATGTACTACCAGGCAACTGGTATAACCGCCACTTCCGCCATATATCGGCTTACCAGTCCGAGAATTCGCCCAACCCATGAAGGTATATCCGTCACGGGTTGGAATTATTTCTGATATGGGAACCCATACATGAAATTCCGAACTGGTCACGCTCTGACTTGGCGGCGCGCCGCTGCCGCCGTTGGCATCGTAATGCAGCGTATAGGTGTATTGGGTGGCAGCGGGACGGACTGCCCCGCTCCTCGTTTTTGGCATCATAGTATCGGATGCCCCTGCCGGGTCTGCGCCGCAGGCCTCGTGGTATTCATACAGGCCGCCCGTTTCCGATGCGCGTGCGGCAACCTCTCCATCCGCCGCGAAGACCGTCGCGGGCATCATGGTCAGCACCATACAGCATAGAAGCAGAATGCTGAGTATTCGTTTCTTCATGTCGTTTTTCCCTCCTGTTCCTGCGGGTCCGGCTTGCCTGTCCCGCCCTTTTTCCGGTTTTCTCTGATCCTGAACCGCATGCACAGCGCGGTGATTGCCGCCGCAGCGGCAAAGGATACAACGGCCACCAGCACATAGCCGCCCGCATCCTCGCGCAGCAGCATCGCGCCGAACACGCCCCATGCGGCGGTCTGTCCCGGCCTGACGACCGTGCTTATCGCCTGCATCAGCACCGCGAACAGCAGCATACACGCGGCACTCAGTCCGTATATGCCGTGCTGCTGCCTTCGGCGGGTGTTTTTCCGTACCCGCTGCCGGACGAGTGCGACCCGTCTTGCGGTATCGTACATACAGTTTGACCCTCCTCTCCGGGTTGTCTGAAACTGTGGCCTAAAAACCCTTTCACTTATATAGGTACATAAAATCGGAAAAACTCTCACCCAAAACGCAAAATTTTCAAAAAAAATTTGAGAGCCGCCAAAAAGCAGCTCTCAAGGTGTGAATGTTCGGTTATTTCATCCGCGATAAACGGAACGTAGACAGCCTTCCCGCCGCTACCAGCAGCACCGGCAGGGCGTAGGCCACATACTGCGCCGCACCGCCGTAGGCGATGAGCAGATTGTAAACGGCGTGGAGGGTGATGGCCGCGCCCAGCAGCCCCCAGGTGCCTGCAATTTTCAGCCATGTCCGCTGCCACGCATAGGCAAGCCCACCGCCCACGATCAGACCGCAGAGAACGTGCATGGCTCCCGTGCCGAAGCCACGGAAGAAGATGAAGGAGAAACGGTCCGCTCCGTTCTGAATGAGATAGCACACGTTTTCAAAGGTGGCAAAGGCAAGGGCAACTGTTATTGCGGCAGCCTTGATTTTATCCCCCTCCGGCTCAAACACCAGAAGATAGAACGCCAGCGGCAGCAGCTTCATCATCTCCTCCACCACCGGCGCAATCTCCACCGTGGCGGCAAGGGCGTCCGCCTGACACACCGACGCGAGGAAAGTATTGATGTAGGCCGAAAGCAGGCACACACCCATTCCGACGATGCAGAACAGAAAAAAGCGGAGATGCCGCCTGCCCATGCACAGAGCAGCCACCAGCAGCGGGGACACCATGCACAGAAATATGTTTTCAATATAGGTCATGCGTCCACCGCCTTTCTCACAGCGGGCAGCAGCCCCAATATGGTCAGCGTCAGCAGCATATCGCACCAGAAGACGGGGCTTGCCGGGGAAGTATCCGGCCAGAAGCAGCCCGCCGTCCAAAGCAAGTACTCCGCGAACGCAAAGCACAGCACCCCAACGTGGAAACACCGCATATTCCGCGCCGCGCCCGTCCGGGTCTCTGCATAGGCAAGCCCTCGAATGGCGCAGTAGGAAAGCCATATCATCATGCCGCACCAGATCAGGTTGGAGAGAATATCCCCGAAGGTGCAGTAGAACGCCAGCAGCGGCACGCCGAACGCAGGCGCAAGCCATGCCCTGCGACAGCGGAAGCTGTGCTCATCTGCACCTGCCAGCGTGGCCTGCAATATCCGCAGAAAAACCACACTGGCCACCCAGCCGAACTCCGACACATAAAACACCTTCGGCGTGGTATCGAACAGCAGCAGATACAGCGTCCAGTAGAGCGCGCCGAGGGCAAAGCAGCCGTAGAAGCACAGCAGCAGAAAATACGCCTGCCTGCGGCTTTTCCGGTAGGATATGCCCGAAAGCAGCGCGCCGACGAACGTGACCAGCAGCTGCAGCAGGTTCTCAATCAGCTCCATGCCGTTCCTCGCTTTCCTTATCCTGTGTGTCGTCCCGATTCATTTGCCGCAGCCGGAAGCACAAAACAGTCACGCACACGCCCAGAAGAAATGCCAGAAGCCCGATGACGATGTATCCCAAGGCCGTGCCGCCGTGAAAGATGCTTGCCGCCGTTTCAAAGCCCGCATAGCCGCCGGTTTGAATTTTTACAGCAATATCAGGCATGACGAAAGACACACCCACAATCAGCGCAAGGCACGCCGCCACAGCGGAAGCCGCGGTAATCGTATTGCGCCTCAGCCGTTTCTCCCGCTCCATCTTGGCGATGCGCCGCTTTGCCTCCGCGATGCGTTCTTCATGACTCCGCATTTGTAATCCCCTCCCGTTCCAGAAGCCTTCGCAGGCTTTCCTTTCCGCGATACACCATGTTGGTAATCTGCTTTACCGTTTTTCCCGTAACCTCCGCCGCCTGTGCGTAACTCATACCCTCAAAATAGGTCAGATATAGAACCTCCCGGTAATCCGGGTTCATTTCACCCATGCAGAAGTGCAGAATGCGGTTTCGTTCTTCCGTTCGGATAACCTCCTCCACAAGCAGCTGCCCGTCCGATTCATCGGTCAGCTCATCCAAACGGAACAGACACTTCCGCTTGCTCTTATGGCGCAGCGCCATATTCCGCGCCGTCTTATACAGATATGCCTTGAAGCCACCGTCCCGGATGCGAGGCTTTTTCGTGAACAGATAGGCGAAAACATCCAGCATCAAATCCTCTGCTTCGTGGACATCGTGCAGATACCCGTCGATATACAGGGTTAGCGGATTGCCGTATTTTTTCATCAGGGCCTCCAGCCCCGCATCGTCGCCGTTCAAATATCGGTGGTAAAAAGTCTCGTCGCAGGTCATAGCGTTCACTTCCTTTTTGCAGGTGCTCCAAATGCAGAGGGGTATCCGCCAGGCGCTTGCCCTGCCGGAATTTCGGTGCTGTTCCTGAAAGCGCGGGTCGGACGCTTTTCCGCGTTCTCTTGGTCAAATTATATCACAGGATACACACGGATAGCAACCGGAACCGCAGGTCATGCCAACAGCATGCGCAGCCTGCCCAAGGTGCTTTTAGGTGAGGTCACACCTCGTCCTTTCTCCTCTGCTCCAAAAGCCAGGCTGTCATGTCCCGCAAAGTATCCTTCACCGGGCGCGGATGATATGCAAAGCATTCCGATGCTGCGGCATGGCTGAATTGTCCGTTTGAGGCAAGGACGGCAACGGAATAAGGTGTGAAAAACAGCGGCTTTCGCTTCTTCAGGCTTCGACGTTCATAGTATGGAGCCGCCAGCTTTGCAAGCCCCAGTGGCAGGCAGATGGGGCGATACTTCTGCTTTGCGGTCTTTCCCACAAGCTGAAGCATCTTGCGAATGGTAACATAGTGGCCGGACAAAATGTATCCCTTACCGAGTTCTCCGTTCACGGAACAGTCGAGAATGCCTTTTGCCACATCCCGTACATCCACGAAGTCATATCCGCCGCAAACGGCAAAGGGCAGCTTTCCGCGAAGAAAAGATTTCGCCATTGAGGTGAAGCTCCCTCCCTGTATGTCGCCCGGCCCGATGATGCCGGAGGGAAAGACAATGCTGGCATTCAGCCCGCGCTCCGCCGCATCGAAAACCAGCTCTGTTGCAGTTGCCTTGCTTTTGGCGTAATCTCCGTCCACAAGCCCCGGAGAGAATTCGCAATCTTCCGTAATGATGCAATCCTTTGACTTTTCCGGTATGGCATGGACGGAGCTGACATAGACCATTTTGCCCACATCATGCTCCATACATTGCCGGAGAACCCTCCATGTCCCGCCTACATTGACCTGATAGAGCTTCGAACCGGGTCTGGACGCGACAGAGACGATACCGGCGCAGTGAATCACACAGGTACGGCTGTCGGCATCCGCAAAGAAGTCTGCCAACGAGCTTTCCACGCACACATCACCGATGACGGTATGGACTTCTTTGGGGAGCAAATGAATATAGGGGTCATCACGCAGCACAAGCGCATGCACTTGCGCTCTGCGGCGTACCAGCTCCTCCGCAACAGCCCTACCGAGGAAGCCGGTAGCGCCTGTAACAAGATATTGATCAAACATACAAAAAGCCTCCTCTCAAATAAGCATACAAGTGTTGATTATCTTTCACAAGTACAGTATACTTGAGAAGAAAGCCGGAAACAATCAGCACTTGCCATACGACTGAAAGAAAAGCAACATTGTCTGTTGAAGTGTTGCTTTTCTTTGTAAACTTTTTTGGGAGGGGCTCTATATGGAGAAAATGGACGCAAGGAAACGCTATACGCAAATGGTGCTCAAGCAGTCTTTTCTGAAGCTGCTGAAGGAAAAACCCGTAAACAGAATTACGGTGAAGGAGGTTTGTGCGCTGGCGCAGCTTAACCGCGCCACCTTCTATGCCCATTACAGCGATTGCTTTGCTCTGATGGAGAGCATTGAGAATGAACTCATCGATGCCTTTGAGAAATCCCTTCGCTATGTCAATTTGTTTGATGTGACGGCACTGATCGAAGCCATTTACGATATGGTCGATCAGAATCAGGCCGCCTGCCGGGTTTTGATTCTGGGGAATACAAGCGCAACGGTCCTCATGCGGATGATTGCTTTGGCCAAGGAGGAAAGCATTGCTTACTGGCGGAAAGAGCTGCCCTATGCCGACGAAACAGAGCTTGAGATGATGTATACCCACCTGTCAAACGGTTTGATGCATGTCGTTGTGGAGGGCTATGACAAGTACAGCAAAGAAGAAATGATCCATTTTGTCAACCGCGTTGTAAAAGCCAGTCTTTTGCTGTTTCAATCGCCCCAAAGTCCTCTTGCTTAACACAGCCTTTATGCCCGAACGGCATAATAAGCTTACAAAACGGTCGATGGTCAAAAAAGATGAGCCGATAAAAGCGGAACAGGTATGATTTCGGTCATGCCTGTTCCAAGAAATATGAATTTTACCGTCTTGTCGTCCGGAATCCTTGTCCCGCTTTTTTCCTTTCCTCTCCAAATTTTAATTCGCCGTATGCTTCTTGATTTTTGTAAACCCATGTGCTATATTGAGTGCATGGCGGCAACAAAATCCGCCAAAATTTTCTCTATTTTTATAGAGTACAAAGGGGTAAAACCAAATGAAACTCAGAAAACTCTGCGCATTGGCACTCGCCGGTCTGCTCTCGCTCTCTGCGCTTGCAGGCTGCACCTCCGCCAAAACCATCGTAGGTGGGAACACAAGCAGCACCTCCGCCGAGTCCTCCTCTTCCTCCGAAGACAGCACTGCATCCTCCGAATCCGAATCTTCGGCCTCCACCAGGGAAGCCATGTTTGCCTCCCTCGCCGATTATCTCGCCGATCCGGACGTAAAAGCGTCCATCGATGCCGAAATTGAAAATCAGACCGATGACAGCATGACGATCAAGGTCTACGCAGACGGCAATGCGCTCGTCTATGAATATCAGTTCACAGATGAATACGACCTCTCCGACGAAGACATAAAGCAGTCCGTGCTCGATGCTTTAAAAGAAGGCTGCGAAGAAAATGCTTCTACCTTTGAGGATATCGCCGATACGCTCGAAAGCGAAGTAGGTCTCTCCGGCGTGCACGTCCGCCTCGTCTACTTGAACGGCGACGGCAGCGAAATTTACACCCACGACTTTGAATGATTATTTGTGTAATTTATAAATAAATTTTAAAGCGCCGTCCGCGAACCGCTTTCGGTTCTCAGACGGCGTGTTTTATTTGACAAGATTCGACATTTTTAAGTGAACTATTTCGCGCTGCGAAATGTGAAATTTGATGCTACGCATCAATTGAAATGAAATAAATCCTCTCACACTCACAGGTATTTCACGTTGCGCAGCAACATTTCACTGCCCGAAGGGCAATTTCGCAAATCCCGAAGGGATTTATTTCGTTGAAAAAAGAGCCTTGTCTTTTTGACAAGGCTCTTTTTTCTGGTGACCCGGACGAGAATCGAACTCGTGTTACCGCCGTGAAAGGGCGGTGTCTTAACCGCTTGACCACCGGGCCAGATGGTAGCGGCAAATGGATTCGAACCATCGACACTTCGGGTATGAACCGAATGCTCTAGCCAACTGAGCTATGCCGCCATATCTGCTCTATAATGTAGCGTAGTTTATTATAATACACATTTTTTCTTTTGTCAAGTGCTTTTTCACTGGAAAATTCTATATTTCTGTGTTATACTGTTCTCAAATTGCGCGATAAGACGTAAGGAAAGCGTGAGAAGGGAGAAAGCGCCGTGAAAATTCTGCTGAAAAAGCACTTCGGCTGGTTTTATGAAAAACTGAATAACGACGCCATCGACTCCTACGCGGCGCAGGTTTCGTTCTGGATCCTCATTTCGTTCATTCCGTTCCTCATGCTGATTTTGGCCCTTTTGCAGGTCATTCGGTTTGAAGACACCTCGCTTCTCGTGGCATTCGTTCAAATGCTCCCGCCGCCGGTGGAAAAAGTTGTCAGTTACTTATTTCAAGAGGTGCACGCGCCGCAGACGCTCATTTCCATGACGGCTATCACCTGCGTTTGGTCCGCTTCCACGGCTATGGTGGCGCTGATCAAGGGGCTTTACTCCGTTTTTGACGTTTCCAAAAACCACAACTATATTTTTATGCGTATTTTAGCCATTTTATACACGGTCGTGTTCGTCATGACGCTGCTTGTCAGCATGGACTTGATGGTCTTCGGCGACATGCTGTATGAATGGCTCATCACGGTGATGCCGCCGGCGTTCCCGACGCTCATCAACCGCTTTAAGCCCATCATGTCCTATGTCCTGCTGCTGTTCTTCTTCTGGTTGATGTTCATTGCCATTCCGCGCAAGCAGGTATCCCTGCGCAACGCGTTTTTCGGCGCAGCGCTGGCTTCTGCCGGGTGGGTCTTATTCTCGTTTTTCTTCTCCGTTTTCGTGGAGAACTTCGCAAACTACGCTACCATCTACGGCAGCCTTGCCGCTTTGGTCATTTTAATGGTATGGCTGTATGCCTGCATGTTTATTTTGCTCATCGGCGGCGAGATCGCCATGTGGCTGCAGCACAGCGGCATCAACCGCGATGTTTCCGACCTGAAAACAGAACGTCGCCGCCGCAAACTCATCTCAGAGAAAGGAAACGATGCAAATGGCAAAACCGCAGACAAGAAGTGAAACCGCCCTGCAAAGCGCCGTGATGCGCTTTGGCGACGACGCGTTCCGCATCTGTTATATGCACACAAAAAGCGGCAAAGAGACGCTTACGCTGCTTTCCGATGTATTTATGCAGTACTTTTTAGACACGCAAACCTTTAAAAGTGAAAGTGAGGAGCGCCTTTGGGTGCTGCGCACAGCGCACAAGACCTGCATGGACTATTATGCACAGAAAATTCGAAAAAAGCTGACGGACGAGCAGATCGCACAGCGCTCAAAAGACATGCCGTTTGAAACGCCGAAAGAGCTCTGCGACATTTTACGCCTGCATTACACGCTGCTGACGGCGGTGGCGCTGCACTACGGCGCAGGTGACAACACGCGCTTTATCGGCCGCGTGACCGGAAAATCCGCTTCTGCCGTGCAAAATCAGCTGGAAAAAGCCAAAAAAGCCGCAAACATGAGCGAGGACGACCTGCGCGAATGGGTAGAAACCCTGGAAACGCCGGACGATCTTCTGCACCGCGTGTATTATTCTGTTTTGAATGAATCGAAAGACCCGCATTTTACCGCGAACAGCCGCGCAAAGCGTCTGAAGCGCAATGTAGACCGCGCCATGCCGTTTGCGGCCGTAGGTGTCATCGTAATCTGTTTATTGTGCGTTGTCGCCGTACGCGCGGGGTGGTTCGGCACGAAATACGTGCGCACGCCGGACGTGATTTTAGAGAGCGACACGCCGGTCTCGTCCGCCGCGGAAAGCGAAGTGAGCCACGTGACGCTGACCCCGGAGCCGACCGCTTCCGAAGACACGCGCGAAGCCGTGAACATGTCGCTTTCGATTTTTGTGCCGAGCGACAGCGGCCTTGACCAGTACAGCTACAAAAGCCTGCCCGCAGACGGTGCGGTGCTCGTGCAGAAAATGGCGGAAAAGGGCGCATTTCCGGAGGATGTGACGCTGGACGCGCTCGACTACGTTAAAGACGGCGAGGTTGTCTCCACGACGAAGAGCGGCGAAATGCTGGAGGTGCGTTTGCAGTTTTCCGGCGCTTTGCAGGAATATTTAGACTCCGCCAGCTCCACGTCTTCTCTGGAAGCCATTGCAAAGACGTTCCGTGCATTTTATGAAGCTGCGGGCATGACGCTTTCTAATCTTGAGGTGTATTCGGACGGCAAGCCCGTCACCGTGGGCGATATGCAGATCAACTGCACATCGCTGATGTACGGCGAACTTCCCGTTTCCGCCGTTTTGGACGGCGACACAAACGAACCTACGGAGGGTTGATTTTGATGAAAATACTCGTGATTGACGGCCAGGGCGGCAAAATGGGTGCGGCACTGACCGACCAGATTAAAAAGAATATGCCGGACGCGGAAGTCGTTGCCGTGGGCACGAACAGCCTTGCCACAAGCGCCATGCTGCGCGCCGGTGCGGACGCTGCCGCCACGGGCGAAAACCCCGTTGTGGTAAACTGCACGTGGGCAGACGTCATCGTGGGACCCATCGGCATTATTTTAGCAAACGCGCTTTGGGGCGAAATCACGCCGAAAATGGCGGCGGCCGTTTCTGAATGCGTTGCTAAGAAAATTCTGATTCCCGTCAACCGCTGCTCCGTAAGCGTTGTGGGCGTGCAGGACAAGACGCTCTCGGAATACGTGCGGGATGCGGTCGCCATGCTGAAAAGCATGCAGTGAGGAATATTGCGGCGACCGTGATGTTCTATGAAGTTGTGCGGCAAAGAAACGCTTTCCGCACATAACCTCGCCCGATTAGAACGCAAAAATGCGTTCTTTAAAATATACAGGGGAAAAAATTTGGGAGGAAAACGTATGAAAGAAAGAGAAAAATTCGGTTCTCGGTTGGGATTTATTTTAGTTTCGGCCGGGTGCGCCATCGGTATCGGCAATGTGTGGAAATTCCCGTACATTACCGGCATATACGGCGGCGCGGCATTCATCCTGATGTATCTTGTGTTCCTTGTGGCGCTGGGTCTGCCCATTATGGTGTGCGAATTCACCGTGGGCCGCGGCAGCCGCATGGGCATGGGCAAGGCGCTCGATACACTGGAACCGAAGGGTACGAAATGGCATCGCATGAAGTGGATCAGCATTCTCGGCAGCTTTTTGCTGATGATGTTCTACACCATGGTGGGCGGCTGGATGCTGAAATACGCATTTATGGAGGCAACCGGCACGTTTGTCGGCTTGGACGGCAAGGCGGTAGAGGGCGTGTTCGGCGATATGCTGACAAATCCGGGCACGCTGACGTTCTGGGCGATTGTCGCCATTGTTATTTCGTTCGGTGCATGCGGCTTTGGCTTGGAAAAGGGCATTGAGAAAGTGACGAAAGTCATGATGATTGCCCTGCTGCTTTTGATGATTGCACTGGCTGTGAACTCCGCATTTTTGCCGAATGCCGCGGCAGGCATCAAGTTCTACCTTGTGCCGGACTTCGGTGAAGTGGCAAAGAAAGGCTTTGGCAACGCGGTGTTTGCGGCGATGTCGCAGGCGTTCTTCACGCTTTCCATCGGCATCGGCTCCATGGAGATCTTCGGCAGCTATCTGGACCGCAAAAAGCGCATTACGGGCGAAGCGGTGAACATTGTGCTGCTGGACACGTTTGTTGCGCTGATGGCGGGCTTCATCATTATCCCTGTGTGCTTTGCCTACGGGGTGGAGCCGGGCTCGGGTCCGTCGCTGCTGTTCATCACGCTGCCGACGCTCTTCAATAACATGGCGGGCGGCAGAATTTGGGGCACGCTGTTCTTCATCTTCATGTCGTTTGCGGCGCTTTCGACCATTATTGCGGTGTTTGAGGAGATTCTCGCATTCTTCATGGATATCGGCGGTTGGAGCCGCAAAAAGGCTGTGGGCGTGAACTTTGTGCTGATCACGGTGCTTTCCCTGCCGGCGATTCTCGGCTTTAATGTGCTTTCCGGCATTCAGCCGCTGGGTGAGGGCAGCAACATTATGGATATGGAAGACTTCCTTGTTTCTTCCAATCTGCTGCCGCTGGGCAGCCTTGTGTTCGTACTGTTCTGCGTGCGCAAAAACGGTTGGGGCTTTGAGAATTTCCTCAAGGAAGCGAACAAAGGCGAGGGCATTAAGTTCCCGCACTGGATCCGCCTTTACATGCAGTACATTCTGCCTCTGATTGTGGTCATTATTTACCTGAAAGGTTATTACGATATGTTCAGCGGCAAGAGCACGGCGGTGTTTGTGAGCTGGATGTGCTTTGCGGTGCTGCTGCTTTTCGTCATCTTCGGCGTTTCGATTTTTACGGGACGGAAGAAGACGGAAAGAACAAAGTGACCGTCAACGTGGGTTAAAAGTTTTGCTCAAACTTTTTCAAAAGCTTATCCGTTTCCAAAAGTGAAACCTTTGGTCGTCGTCCGCAGACGACGAAACTCTTTTGCCTACCAAAAATCGGGGGACCCTGTTAAAGGGGGGCCCGAAAAAGCGATAGCTTTTTAGAAAATTAAAAGACCGCTGTATGATTTGCATTACGCACATACAGCGGTCTATTTTCATTTCCCCTCCAGCACGGTGCATTTACCGCACCTTGCGCAGCCGTTACAGATCATGCGGCTGCCGCATTTTTCGCACTGGGGGCCAAAGTATTTTTCGTATTTTCGCCCGGCGTCGAACAGGCCGTAATCGTCTTCGAGCTTGAATTTCATCGGCTTGCCCTGATACGATATGCCGGATTTATATGCCATTTCGCTTTGCACGCGCTTATTCGGCAGAAAGTACCGCCGACCGTCCTTGATGAAATTTGTGCCCGTCTCGATAAAGCAGAACGTGACGTTTTGGTTTGCGCACTGCCTGTGCAGCGAGCGCACCCAGTCGTAATCGCACGGGCGCGCGCCGTCGTAGTTTTCGCCGCCGCAGATAACCTGCTCAATCTGCCCCATCGCGAGGTATTTTTCAATCTCTATGGGGCCGAGCAAGGGCGCTGTCATGATGCCCTTGTGCTTAAACGGCAGGCTGTGCAGAATGGGGATGCGCTCGTCCGCGCGGCGCTGATTTTCGCATGTGACGTTGAAAAAGATGTGCTCCCAACCGTCGCCCCAGTTATACGGCAAACATTTTTCTACGCGCTCCGGGCGCTTTGTGAGCAGGAAAAACGAGATGTCCCGCCGCTGATCCATGATCTCCCACGCTTCACGCCGCCACGGATCGGCTTGCTCCAAAAAGAAATCGGACGTCATGCACACGCGCAGCTGCTCGCCGCTTTTTACTTTGTAGTTGCCTGCGCGGTCGCGGCTTAAAGGATAGTGAAAGCCCGTTTTTGTGCGGTAAATTTCCGCGCCGTTATGCCCGCGCTGACTGTCGAGAAAATACATATAGCAGTGTGCGCAGCCCTCGCTGCACTTCACGCACCCGTGCCACGGGTTCCAAATATCGTGCATACCGTACCTCCTTATCGCAGGGTAAGAAGCCGAAAGACCTGCTCTGCGCTTTCGGCAAGGTTTTCCGCCGCGGTTTCGGGGCGCATGGCTTCGTCTAATGTCGTCACGCCGCGCACAGCGGGGAAAAACGCCGTGATGCCGGCTTTGTTGCACGCTTCCGCGCCCTTTTCAATACCGCCCGCAACCGCGATGACGGGCTTGTGATACTTCTTAGCAAGCTTCGCCACGCCCACGGGCGCTTTGCCCATGGCGGTTTGAGCGTCCAATCTGCCCTCACCCGTCACGACGAAATCGGCATTTTTGATTTTTTCCTCTAAGCGCGTTTCCTCCATGACGATCTCAATGCCGGGCATAAGCTCTGCGTGCAGGAACACGCCGAGTGCGAAGCCGAGGCCGCCCGCCGCGCCTGCGCCGGGGGTATCAAGATTGCTTTCGGGATACAGTTCTTTCGTCAATGCGGCGTAATTTCGCATATAGCCGTCCATTTCGCGAATCATTTCGGGCGTAGCACCCTTTTGCGGACCGAAAACGGCACTGCACCCGTTTTCGCCGCACAGCGGGTTTGTGACGTCGCACGCTGCGCGGATGACGCAGTTTTTGAGCGCAGGCAGGGCATTTTTGTTCTCGATTTTCGCGAGCACGCGCAGCCCCTCTGCGCCGAACGGGACGGGGTTGCCGTCTTTATCCAAAAGATTGAACCCGAGGGCTTGCAACATGCCTGCGCCGCCGTCATTCGTTGCGCTGCCGCCGATGCCGAGGACAAACCGCTTGCAGCCGCGATTTATTGCATCGCGCAGCATTTCGCCCACGCCGTAGGTGGTGGTTTTCATGGGGTTCCGCTTATCTTGGGGTACGAGCGGTAGGCCCGCTGCCTGTGCCATTTCCAATATGGCGAGGTCGCCTTTGACGCCGTATTCCGCCGTGACCTTCTCGCCGAGCGGACCCGTGACCCGCACGCGCACCGTTTCGCCGTGCAGGCCCTCTGTGAGCGCTGCAGACGTGCCTTCGCCGCCGTCCGCCACAGGGCACACCACGCACTCGATTGTGCCGTCTGCGCGGCGTACGCCCTCTGCCACGGCCTTGCCTGCCTCTATGGAAGACAAACTGCCTTTAAACGAATCCATCGCAATCACAACGCGCACTCAAAACGCCCCCTAAGAATTTCTTTTCACCATAATAGCACATTTGTTCCCTGCTTTCAAGGCAAATTTTTAGCTTCAATCAATTTTGTTTATATTGATTTTTGGAATATTTAAATAAAAGTTTTTTACTTTATTTAAAATTATTGACAAAAGTTTTCTTTTATGGTATAAAATACACAGAATAAATAAATTCCTAATTTTGCAAAAGGAGGCTTTTTCGTGACTTGGAGTAAATTGAAATGGACTGCTTTATTTTCAATGATTTTAGGGCATATTTACGCGGCTGTACCTGTTCAAACTATACTCTTGACTTATTTCAAAATAGAACCTGATGTTTCTTACCCCGTTGTCACTGCGCTGCAATGTATCGGTAGTATTGCTTTTCCTATTTATGCTTTCGGTATAGCGCAAGGCTGTATACATACGGATAATGCACTTTTTTATTGTCTCCGCCTTTTAGTATTTGCTATCATTGCCGAAGTTCCTTATAATCTCACATTGCGATATGGTTTTGTAAAATTCGCCTTCAACAATATTCTTTTTACTCTATTACTCGGTGCTGTCTGTTGCTTACTCTATGATTTTATTAAAAAGCAAATTTTTTCATGGGCAGCTTGGATTCCCGTTCTACTCCTTGTATTTTTAGCAGAAATTCTAAACGTTGAGGGTGGAGGTTTTGCTGTTATTTGCATTATCATCCCTTATGTTCTTTACCGGCGTCACAACAAAACGGCTTCCGTTATTTCTTTAGGTATCCTTATTGTTATATACTATGCTTTTATCAAACAATTTACAGGTTCTTTAGACGCTCCGTTCCAATGGCTAAATCCTCGCTATGACACCTCATCTTTCTTCCTTGAATGTGCATGTGCACTAATTGGTATTCTGTTGCTCATAAGTTACAACGAAAAAAAAGGAAAAGCTTACTGCCAATGGTTTCATTATATCGCCTACCCGGCACACTTGTTATTGCTCTATATACTCAACACCTGCATAATTAAAATTTAATTTTGTCTTTTCTAAGATAGGAGTGATTCCAATACGCCCTTGATAGTGCTGGCAACAAAATTGGTCCGCGCACAATAAGTTTGGGTGGTGCCGCTTCGTTTGTTTTGAAAAACGTTTCGGGATCATTTGAAATTTATGCCAGTTCAAACGCTGGAAAGAACGGAAATGTTAAGTTAACTGTTGTTCTTTCTACATACGCTTAAATTAAGCAAATTCACTTCATCAGACGTTTAAAAAGGGAGTAAAGTTGACATTCGTCAACTTTACTCCCTTTTTTCGAAAAAACGCAGGAAAGCGCTTTGCCTTCCTGCGTTTTGTATTCTATGAAATTACTTGAGGGTAATGGGCTTTACAGGTTTGTTCTCCTCGCGGGCGCTGGTCTTGCCCTCGGGCTTGATTTCGCCTGCGGCAAGCAGGGAACGCTTTGTGAGAGACGGGCCGATGAGCTCATACACCAGCACGGAGAACAGCACGACGTTGCGCACGATGCTGCCGTCTGCAAGGGACGTAGCGGTGAGCGCCATGCCGAGCGCCACGCCGGCCTGCGGCAGAAGCGTGATGCCGAGATGCTTTTTGATGTGGTCACTGCACTTTGTCATAGCGCAGCTGATGTAAGAGCCGGAGATCTTACCGAGCGAACGGAAGACGATGTAAATGATGCCGATGAGCAGCACGAGCGGGTTGCTTAAAATATTTAAATCGAGCTCCGCGCCGGAAAGCACGAAGAACAAAATGTTGATGGGGCCTGTCCAGCGATCCAGACGGCTCATCAGTTCTTCGGAAGCGCTGCACACATTGCAGAAGACCGTACCGGTCATCATGCAGACGAGCAGCAGAGAGAAACCGATCTTCACGCCGCCGAGCTCAAATTCCATGGAGGAGATACCAACCATGAGAAGCACGAAGGCGACCGTGAGAGACAAACGCTTACTGCGAGAGTGGAAATAGGTCTCTAACCAGTTGAGCGCAAGGCCGGAAAGTGCGCCGAGCACGAGGGAAATCACGATCTCGATGATGGGCTCTAAAATGACGCTGACAACGCTGATGCTGCCCATTTCGAGCGCGCCGGCGATGCCGAAGGACACGGAGAACAGCACGAGGCCCACGGCGTCATCGATGGCGACGACCATGAGCAGGAGCTTTGTGAGCGGGCCGTCTGCCTTATACTGGCGCACGACCATGAGCGTAGCCGCCGGGGCCGTAGCCGCGGCGATGGCGCCGAGGGTGATGGCAGAGGGCAGCGAAAGGAGGGCGGGATTGATGAGATGCAGGACAATGAGGGCGATATCGACCACAATAGTCGTGATGACCGCCTGCAGAATACCGACGGTGATGGCCTGCTTACCCATCGTTTTGAGCTGCGAGACGCGGAACTCGTTGCCGATGGCGAACGCGATGAAGCCGAGCGCCGTCTGCGTGATGACGCTGAGGCCCTCCACCTGCTCCAGAGAATTGAAGCCGATGTACGGAATGTTCAGCGCGCCGAGACAGAACGGACCGATGAGCAGACCGCCGACGAGGTACGCCGTGACCGCAGGCAGATGTACGAGCTTTGCCAAGCGGGACATCAGCAGACCGACGACCAGAGCGATGCCCAGACAAATCAGGGTTTTTTCCACTTTTTGAACACTTACCTTTCTTCGAGGTACGCGTGCGGCCACACAGGAAAGTGCCGATCTCCGCCCCTCCATTTATCTATCGTTTTTCCCGTGATTGGGAAAAAACAGAACTCCAAAAAATTTTACAATAAATTCACGAATATGTCAATATTCCTTGGCACTATGTTTCCGCGGAAAACGTTTTTTCCCGTTGTTTTGCTGAATATGGTAAGTCGTGAAGTAAAACCTGTTGAAGGAATAAAGTTTTGCTCAAGCTTTCTGCGCGGACAGCTAAAAGCAAGCGTAAATGAAAAAATCCCTCTGACAGAGGGAGCTTATAGCTTTTGAAAAATAAAAAAAGAACCACATTTCTGTGATTCTTCTAAGTGTTGGCGCCAACCTATCGTCCCGGGCCGTTGCCAGCCGAGTATTTTCAGCACAAACGAGCTTAACTTCTGTGTTCGGTATGGGAACAGGTGGACCCTCGTTGTAATCAACACCAACTATTCTGTTTGCCGTCTCATCTGACGGCTTTGTTATAATACCACACCTCTTTCTAAATTGCAAGCCTTTTTTCAAAAAAATTTCAAAAAGTTTTGAGAAAAGCAAAATATGGTATGCCAAACATTTTGCATACCATATTTTGTAGGTTATTCTTCTGTGTAATCACCGGTGTCGTCGGTATAGTCGCCTGTATCATCGGTGTAATCCCCTGTGTTGTCCGTATAATCGCCGGAATCGTCCGTGTAGGTGTCGCCGGCGGTGTCCGTTGTATCGGTGTTATCGGTGCTGTCGCCGTTCGGATCGGGGGTCGGCGTGGGGGTGGACGACGGCTCCGGCGTTTTGTTGCCGAGAAGATAATCTGCCCAAATGGCGCAGCCCTCGTCGTTTAAGTGGATGCACAAGCCCTCGGGGTCAGCGCAATACTCCGCGGGAAGGTAGCCCTCTGTACAGAATGCGGCGATGTTTAAGAACTTCAGGTTCTTTTTGCCCGTGCAATAGGTCTGCATCGCTTCGTTATACTGCGCGATGGTGCCGCTGCTGAGCCCCTGATAGTCAATCCACTCCAGCATGGGCGTAACGGCCTGCACGGTAATTTCAAGGTTCGGGTACTTCTTTTGCAGCGCGGAAATAACCGCCTGCGCAGTGGACGTGACGTCGGAGACGTCGTTATACGTGAGGTCTTCCTTGCCGAGCTGAATGTAAAGCTTCGTCGCGGAGAAATGGTCGATGGCTTCCGTGACGGTGAGAGCGGTGTCATCATCGAGCCACAGGCCGCCCTCACCGCCGTTTAATTCGTCCTGCGCTTCGTCCCACGAATAATCGCTGCGGGTCATGAATTCCGCATCGCTCAAAGCGGTGGTGCTGCCTGCGCCGTCCGTGACGTAGTTTTTCAGGCACGTCGTCATGCTGTCGCCGATGAAAAGCGCGCCGTCGAAAGCGGAAGACGGCGTAGGCGCAGCGGAAGCGGTGTTTTCTGCCGGTGCAGCGCTGGCCTGCGGTTTTACGGTGGAGAAGAACTCCGGTTCGCCGTCTGCGGCGATACTGCTGATGGGTGTGCGCACACCGGCAGCACTGGCCACGCCGAGGGCAACGAGCGCCACGAGCACAGCGGCAGTGCAGACAACCGCCACGCGGAACTTGTTGATCTTCTTTTTATGAGGCACGCCTGCTTTTCGCGGCGCTTTCGGGGCTTCCGCCTTCTGCGGGACATTCTGTGCGGCCTGCTCTGCGGCTCGCCTTGTGCGTCGCTCCGCACGGGCGGCTGCGCGCTGTGCCTGCCGCTCTTCCTCGCGCATAGCAGCGGGGCGTTTTCTTTTATTCGCCAAAATATAGTCATCCTTTCGGAATATTTCTTTGTTATCTTGAGTTTATTGTACGGCGCGGGAAAGATTCTGTCAAGTAAAGAGGACACCGCGCAGCGCTGCGGGTGCCCTCTTTTACGGTTTATTTAAATTTATACGCTTTATGAATGTTTACACGCGCGTGAGGCGCACGGCCATGTACTCGTGGCCCGGCAGCGCAATGCGGAACTTGCCGCTGTGCACGCCGGCATCGGTGATGGTCATGTTCCACGTATCGATGATCTCCACGCGCCAGTTTTCGCCCGCAGGCTTTACGAAATCGCGGAAGCTCGGGCGGCCGAAGCCGTAGTAGTGAATCTCGTAGCCGGTGACGGGGATCATCTCGTCCGGCACGGCGACGGTCTCATCGAACGCGCCGGGGCCTTGCTTTAAGCCGAGACCGGGCGTCTGCGTGAGAATTTCATGCAGGAAGCGGATGCGCGCGGGGCTTTCGCCGTGCAGCTTGCCGCCGTGGCTCCACCACAAGATGTCTTCGGGGTTCACGAAGGTCTCGCCGTGGCCTGCGTAGCCGCCGCGCATGGAAGCTTCCCAGAAGCGGCGGGTGAGCTCCTGCCCGGAGATATTGCCCCAGCCCATATCGATATTGCCTTCGTAGGCAATCTCATCCCACACGATAGGCTTTTGGTAGCGCGTGCGGTAATCGGTGGTGTATTCCACGTGACGGTAGAGATCCTGGCGCTGCAAGCTGCAATGCGTAATCCACGGACGGGTGTGGTCGTAGAACGGTATGCAGTTGTGGATGGAACGCATGTGGTTGTACGGATCTTTTTTGCAGAGCAGGTCTGCGTAGTGCTCCCAGTCCTCAAGCTTCTTGGCGCGCATGAGGTCGTATTCGTTTGCAAGACTCCACCACACGTTGCGGTAGGCGGAGAAGCGCGCGATGACGTAGTTCCAGTAGAGGTCGTCCTGCTCGCGGTTCATGACGGAGAAACCCCAGCGGTCGTAGGGGTGCATAACGATGATGTCGGCCTCGATGCCGCGCTCCTGCAATTCTACGATGCAGCGCTCCATGCGGCGAAAATGCTCGGGGTTAAAACGCGTAAAATCCCAATTGTTGCCGGAAAAATCGGCGAAATACGAAAAGTTTTCTTCGGTAAGGTTTGAATTATCGACCGGAGTTCCCTCATACGGAAAGGTCTCCGGGTCGCGGAAATTGTGGATGTAGTGCTTCGGAAAGACGCAGAAACGCATTTTGTTGAAGTAGCCCTTATCGAGCTCCTCGAGCGTTTGCTTGTGCACTTCTTCCGGCTGGTGCGCCCACGCGTAGCACGTGGTGCCGACGGAATAGTACGGCGTGGTGTCTTCATAGGCGAAATGGTACGTGTTCGCAATACGCACCGGGCCGTGGTTATTGCCGGTCGGCTCCGTTACGGTGAAATCGCCGGCAGACTCCGCTTCCGGGAAGCTGCCGACCGTTTCATAGACGTAATCGCCCGTAAAAGACGGCATGAAGCGCACTTTATAAACGCCGTCGCCGTCATAGAAGCCGTCTACCGTGACGATTTCGTTTTTGCTGCGGAACGTGGCGGAAACGGACTGCTCCGTAAACGGGTTGCCCGCAGACGGACCCTTGAGGGAAACTTCAAAAAGCCCCCATTTTTCTACTGTATTCATTGGATGTCACTCCTTATTTCTCGATGACGCCTTCATAATTCATGCCGAAGCCGTAGTCGTAGGCGTGACCGAATTCATCCACGTGCACTTCAAGGTCAAACGGAACGTCTTCGCAATGCTTTTCCACGGTGTCCATGTCCTTCGGCATCTGCACGGGCAGACGGCCGGTGGGATCGTAATCGCCGAAGACGACGTCGAGCACCGCGGCGCGGGAAACACCGAACTCGACGACGATGCCGTCCGCTTCACGCTCAAACTCATGCATGACCATTGGGTTGTTGATCGCTGCGCAGACAATGACAGGCTTGTCTCCCATCGCCTCGCGACAGTTTAGAATGTTATCCAGGTCGCATTCATTATAGGCAATGTTCGTTTTGCCGCGGTAGCTGCGGTTTGTGAAATCCTCGCGGAAATCGCCGCCCGCAATACTCACTTCGCGCGCGTTCACCGCCGTATAGGGGCGGTACTGGAGTGTGATGGGCAGGTAACCGTTGCCGCCGTTTGCGACGTCTTCCGTAGAATACGCGTTGCACGCAGGGCTTTCCACAAAGACAAGCGCCACATCCGCTTCCTCGGGCGTATGGACGCGCACGCCGTATTTCGAAATCACCTCGTCCGTCACGGGGTCTTCCGTGTGGGCGGGAATATCGTTGCGCATGAAGCCTTTCATGGTGCGGAGCTTGCGCTGCGGCACGTAGATTTTGATACCCTTTTGGAGCGGAAGACAGTGATTGCGATTCTTTAATAAGACGACAGATTTGCGTTGTGCGTCATAGCCGTGGGCGCAGAATTCCGCGTTGCCGACAATCTTGGCGGACTCTTCGGGATCGAGATACGGGTTCTCGAACAGGCCGCACCGGAAAATATTTTTGAGCAGACGCGCGGCGGAGCGCTCCATTCTGGCGCGCATGGCTTCTTCGCCGACCTTTTCGCAGCCGATTTGATACGCTTCCATGATGGGCGCAATCTCTGCATTGCCGCCGAACTGGTCTACGCCGTTCATGATGGCGACGAAGCAGCGCTCGCCCTCGGTCATGTTTTCCATATTAAAGCAGCGGCTTGCAAACGTATCCATAATGGGTGCGGGATCCTGCGTGATGCCCCAGTCTGTGCAAACGACACCCTTAAATCCGTATTTTTCGCGCAGGAGATCTTTGATGAGATACTCGCTGTACGAGTTGCCGACGTTTTTGCCGTTTTTGGTGTCGAGGCCCCAAGAAACCGTGTAGTACGGCATGACGGCAGAGGCGCTTTCGGTGGGACCGTCTAATTTAAACGCCGCTTCCGTAAACGGTTTCCTGTGTTCTTCGGAATTATTGCCCGGGTAAACCGCGTATTTGCCGTAGGCATAGTGTGCATCGCGGCCGGCCTCACCCGTGCCGCCGCCCGGCCAGTGCTTGACCATGGTGTTTACGCTGTCATATCCCCAACCGTTTTCGGAATTCTTGGTGGTCTGCATACCGTCGCAGTACGCCTTGACCATTTTCTTTGTCATTTCAAGATTTTCACCGAGCGTATCGACAAAGCGCATCCAGCGCGGCTCGGTGCAAAGGTCAATCTGCGGGCCGAGCGCCGTGGTGATGCCGAGCGCACGGTATTCTTTCGACGCATCCTCCGCGAACCGGCGGACAACCTCGGGGTCAAAGCACGCGGCAAAACCGACACCCTCCGGCCACTTGCTGACGTCACTGCCGGCGGTTTTAAACTCTACGCTGCCGCTGCCGCGCGCACCGTTGCGCGGGTCGGAGGAAATGTTCACCGGGATGCCGTGCGGCATGCTTTCGGCAAGCTTTTGCAGCTCATTGTTCCACTTTGCGGCAGTCTTCGCGTCTTCTACCGTAATCATGAGGACGTGGCGAATGTGCTCTTTGTTCATGAATTCCTTCTGCTGGTCGGTAAGCGTATACGCAGGGACATTTGCTTCCGCGTACTTTTGGCCGTTATATGTACCGCCGAACGGGCCGAACGCCATGGGCGGCACCGCTTGGTGCGGCGAATAGAGCATGAGACCCGCAATCTCCTCTGTTGTTAGGCGGGAAGCAAGGTCTGCGGCGCGCTCCTCAACGGGCAAACGCCAATCTTCATACGGGAGAAGCTCGCCGGTCTTCTCCAAGTCTTTAAAATACAGGCCGTCTTTTTCGATGAGCTCTACACCGGACGACGCAGACCACGCGAGCGGCTTGCCGTTTTCGGGATAGGCGCGGACAATGCCGTCTCTTTCCGTTTTTTTCACGTTCATTTTCATACCTCTTTGTTTGGATTAAAACAAGGAATTTTCGCATTTGCTTTTGTACAAAGTATAGCGTATTTCCTATAAAAAGTAAAGATTTTTATAAGGTGTGTCACGCGGGCTGTATGCACAGAAAAGCGCGAGAAAACGGCGTATCTTTTTCCTTGCATTAAAGCGGATCCTAATGGTATAGTTAATAGGCTGCGGTAAAAAAGCGGCAAATGATGCGGAAAAATCAATTTATTGGAGGGAAACATGATAAAAAACTATTTAACGAGCCTGAAACAGGAGTTTTCGGGCTACAACACCGCCAAGCTGATGAAAGACATCATGGCGGGCCTGACTGTTTGCGCGGTGGCGCTGCCCCTTGCGCTGGCGTTCGGCGTATCTTCCGGCGCTACGGCAGCTGCGGGTCTTGTTACGGCGATTATTGCGGGCGTTGTCATTGCGGTACTCGGCGGCGCTTCGTTCCAGATTTCCGGCCCCACAGGCGCGATGAGCGCCGTTTTGGTGGGCATTGTGGCGTCTTACGGCTTGCAGGGCGTGTTTTTCGCGTGCTTTGCGGCGGGTGCACTGCTGCTTTTAGCCGGTATTTTTAAGCTTGGGCGGCTCATCAGCTTCATCCCGATGCCCGTCATCATGGGCTTTACGTCTGGCATTGCGATTATTATCGCGATGGGGCAAATCGATAATTTCTTCGGCACTGCGTCCGAGGGCAGCTCGAATTTGGCAAAAATCGCGTCTTACGCGCGCCTCGGCTTTCATCCGAACCTTCAAGCGGTGCTGATCGGTCTGCTTGTCGTTGTCGTGATGATTGTCTGGCCGAAAAAGTGGGGCGCACGCGTGCCGGGCTCGCTTGTGGGCATCATTTTGGCGACGATCGTTTCCGTCGTGTTCCGCATGGATTCCATTGCGACGGTGGGCGACATTCCGCGCACGCTGATGCTCGCTGACCGCCTTGACCTCGGCAGCCTGAACCTTGACATGCTGAAAAACCTCATCTCGCCCATTGTGACGATTGCGGCGCTCGGCATGATTGAAAGCCTTTTGTGCGGTGCTTCGGCTTCCCGCATGAAAAACGAGCCGTTTAACGCCGATCAGGAATTGATTGCGCAGGGTGTGGGCAACATGCTGCTGCCGCTTTTCGGCGGTGTGCCGGCTACGGCGGCCATTGCGCGCACGAGCGTAGCGGTGAAATCCGGCCAGCAGACGCGCCTTGCAAGCGTGTTCCACTCCGTTTTCCTGCTCGCCTCCATGTTTCTGCTCGGCGGTGTAATGGCGCGCCTGCCGCTTGCGGCGCTTGCCGGCGTTTTGATGGTAACGGCGTGGCGCATGAACGACTGGGGCGGCATCCGCTACATTTTCAGCCACAAGCTAAAATCCGGCATCAGCCAGTTCCTCGTCACGATGCTCGCGACGGTGATCTTTGACCTGACGGTCGCGATTTTGCTCGGTGTTGCGTACTCTGCGATTTTGTACATTGCAAAATCCAGCCAGATTGGCGTAAGCTTCTCCGACATTGACGCGAATAAACTGCGCACGGTGGAAGGCAAGCCGCCGGTGCTGGAGACGACCGGCGTTGTGTACGTGACAGGCTCGCTGTTCTTCGGCGCGGTGGATGAATTCAACCGCCGCATGGCGGAAATGCCCGCCTACGACCATGTGATCTTCTCCCTGCGCGGCATGCCGAACATTGACGTTTCCGGCGCGCAGGCCGTTTTGGAGCTGTGTGAAAGCCTGCAAAAGCAAGGTAAAACGGTCGCCTGCTGCGGCATGGCAGACGGCGTGCGCACCTATTTTGACCGCACGGGCATCACGGTGCTTCTCGGTGAAAACGCATACTTCTGGAACGCGGAAGACGCGATTTTAGACCTGCTGAGCGCAGAAATTGCAGAGTAAAATAGAATTATAAATAGCATCACCCCCGTTCCGTTTTGTGCGGAGCGGGGGTGATGCTTGTTTTAAAACAAAAACCCCGCAGGCGGGGCATACGGCGTATGCCTTGTCTGCGGGGTTTTTGTTTGAAAGATTCGCTTTTGCGTCCCTCGAGAAAAATCCTTGCGGATGATTATCTCTTGGGTAAATGAGATTAGCGCTTGCTGAACTTTAAGAGCCTGGTGCTGGCCCCGCCAAATATCTGGCCATTTCTTCGCTTTCCGCCTGATTTTTGGCTTAATATTGCGGTTTTTCTGCACATCAGATTCTAATTTTTATCCTCGTGCATGACGCACGAAAAGCAGGTTTTGCTCCTTATGTGTGCCTTGCGTATCGCTGCCCAGGGCAACGCAGGACAACAGTAAGGAAAGAAACTTGGTTGCTGTTCTTAGAGTCACCTCAATTTTTCAAAACAGCAAAAACGTACAGATAGTGGACAAATTGATTGCAGTAAGTTCAACATGACCTTCACGTATGTCAAGCTTTACCGTTTTATATAGAAGCCCCCCAAGTTATTATTGATAATGAATTCGGCAGCTTGTTTCACTTTCTGCACAAACCTAGGCGATATTCTATAATAATTTATTGTCTATAACATTGGTTGGATTAGGCAATTCACAGCTGGCGGAGCCGTCCGAAAATGAGATGGCTCTGCCAGCTTTTTCAGATTCTGCTCAACTACCCGAAGTTTCGATTACTTTTTCTCCTTTTCCTTTTTTCGAAGACTAAAGCGTTTGCCCATCCAGCGTTGCAACAGGAGCTCCATTTTGTCTAAGTCCAAATCTTCATAATTTCGTATACTATAATCTGTTACGAGGGTGCCCTTAAATTTTTCAAAGGACTTTTTGTCTCCGCCTGTACCCGTTGTAAAATCATACACATCATGCTGAATGCTTTGTTGCAATTCGTAGAGTTTGTGACAGGCCTCCACTGTCTGCGGTATATAATCTCGAGAAATGCAGCTGCATTCGATAAGAATTCTCCCCTTAGTGTAAGTCATGTGAAGTATCGTTTCTTCGATATTTTTTGCGTTCGGAATTTGCTCCGCTAATTTAATGGCTCGAGTAATATTTAGGCGTGCTTCTTTTAGTGTGTCTTTGGCATGAGCAAAATCCCTATGCCTAATTTGGACTCGAGCTATTTCAAGCTTTCCCTTTGCTTTCTGGTGCAAAAACTGAAAACTATCGGACAGCACCGGCAATAACTTATCATAAATTTTATTTACTAAAGCCGAAGCGTTTGGAAACCATCGTTGATTAAACAATGTCTGGATATGATCAAAGAAATAATACGGTTCACTATTCTGATAAAATTTCACATTGTCGTCTTTATAAATTATTCTATAATCTTGGACAATGCTTTGATACGCGTCCGATATTATATCAATGCTATTCTTCTGTAATTTCGCATAAGCAGACAATGCACGTATAATCCAATACTTTGAATTACACACAAACTCGTATCCGGAAGAGTCTCCACTATATACCGAATAATCTTTTTCAATTACAGATACCCCATTCAATCTATGGCAACACGTAATTAATTCGTTTATTGCACCATCGATTCCAAACTGTATCCCACGCTTGGCAGGCATTCTAATTTCAGTCGCAAGCATAATTAGCGCTTTAGTGCGTCTTTTGGGATTTTGGGCCAACAGCTCTTTCTGCGGTTCCAAAAAGAAATTATCAACACCAGAATCGATCATAAGCTCTTTCTGATTATGTACAATATAGTCAAGCAGTGTTTCATCCTTTATATAAGGCGGCAAACTAATTGCACCAATTTTCTTATTAAAGTCGGGTTCCTCCGTATCATCAAACACACTACTGACCCAGAATTGCCGAAATTCTCGAGCTGCATTACGCGCTTCAAAAATATATTTATACATTGGTGCATCTGACGCATCAATAACAATCACAGCACTAGATTTTCCTCTTTTGAGATGATCTAAATTATTTTCCTTACAAATCATCTTGATTTGAGCAGTAGTAAGCGATTTTGTATCAAAGCAATAAAGCGCATTTGTTTTTCCCATCAAAGCTCTTAATTGTGTATCAGTCAATTTTACTCCTGAAGGGAAAATATACACTTTTTTAGACATAAAGTATTTTGCAACTTCGATCAAAAAAAGCGTCTTACCACTAAAGAAATTACCTGCAATAAAACACAACGGTTCTCCATCAGAGATAAAATCTACCACTTCTGTCAGTCCAGATCTATTCACACAATAACCTGGTACGACTATTTTATGAGAGTCAATAGATTTCCAAACCAAATTCTCCTGAAACAAAAAATCACGACATGCAATATTCTCCACCTCAAGGGAAGAAAAACTCATGGAGGAATACTTTTCTAAAAAGGCGTCGACACCAGGTTTTGGAATTTTTGTGCTTATTTCAGATAACTCATCAAAAAAATCCATTGATTGTTGCTCGGAAAAAATCCGGAATATATGGGTTATTCCATACTGAGCCAGTTGGTCCATTTTTAAAGATGAAAAAGGTGATTTGGCTGCATCTTCGTCAAGTTCATAACTAATATAGATAATTGATTGTTGCTTAGAATCGATATTTTTTACTTTGTCTTGAACCGCTAATCGAGAAGAGTACAACAAATCTAACTCTTCAGACAAACCGCATCCAAAAAATAGAATACTTTTTGAAGCAAAGGCTGTTAATAGTTCGCTCAGCATATCTTGGTTCTGATCATCCATCATACTGTCGATATACTGATCCTTACTCAGAATAAAATAGCGCCGGTCTTCAGTATCCACATATTTTTTGGCATCTCCATGCAATTTATATACGTTTATTTTGTCCCTAGAAAAGTGCCGATTGATTGGATCATAAGGAATCACAGGATAATAGTCTCGACTATAATCTTCAATCAAAGAGTCATAGTTTAGCGTAAATATATACGGCCACCGTACTTTTAAAAAAGCTTTTTGAAAGTCTTTCTGATAGCTGATATTCTGAAAATTTGATTCAATATAACCATAAAATGCTCGAAGACCTTCTTCTGGGACTTTACCATATATGTTCCAAAAGGTCTCTGCCAACTTCGACAAATTATACTCTTTTATTTCTTCAAGTTCCTTTTTGGAATACCCAGAATATTGTTCAACATAACAAAACAATTTTGCATGTAGATCTCCCGCTGACGGAACTGTCCCGCCATTATCTGTTGGTGTATCAAACGAAAATCCTGCGCCAACCACAGGGACAAGGGCATGTTTTTTCAACAAGTTTTTGCATAATTCAATAGCTTTTTTTCGTTCTTCTGTGCGCTGGATATTTAAAATTTCCATCTTTTTAATTCTCCTCATTCTGCTGCATTTGATCGACTCGCACTTTTCTAGTCCGCATTCCTTTTTTACAGCCACTTCTCGTTGAACAGACAACTTATTCCTGTGCTCCCTTTTTCAGATTACAATCCCGGCAGAGCATTTGACAGTTATCAGGCGTCGTCTTGCCGCCTTTGCTCCAAGGTGTAATATGATCAGCGTGCATCTGTTCAAACTCAAATTCTTCACCACAAATAGCACACTTATGTCCTTGCTTCTCGTAAGCAGCCAGAGCATCCCGACGGTCAAAGGAACGGATTGACAGTTTCTTTTCTTCGCCAGTCAACAGGTACTCATAAATGCCGGATTTTTTGGTCACATCTTCATCACCCATGAGTCGCTGAATTTCCGTCTCCAGCTTTTTGGGATCAAGGTCTGTCCGCTTGCCGTTCTGATTGTAGAAAAGGCCCCATGGCAGCCCCTTCATTTCTTTGCGCTTTTTGGGGAAAATCGCTTGTACCCAGTCGATCACAGAGCGGAAATAGTTCCACAGCTGCACCGCACTTGGGTCGTTCTGATGTTCAGCCATGTACGCTTCAATGGTTTTTCCTTCAGCGCTGGCCGCCCAGAAAATAGCCGTTTCAAGGTATTCCTGACGGATAGAAGCGCCTTTCAAATAATCACCAGCCAGCGTACCTGCTGCACAGCCAGTCTTGGAGAAATACCGCTTTGCGTCAGAAGTCCAGCTACCGGCATAGACGGCGTTCCGCAGCTCCTGATCGTTTAATTCTTCGCCTGCAATGTTGATAATACGGAACCATTCCAGCTTTTCGCTGTCCGTACCATCACAAACATACACAAACAGGGGATAGTCAAGAATCTGCTGCTTCCTGTCGGCCGGTAGATTATAAAAATACTTGTCATCTACAGAGAAGGTACCGTCTACATACTCGCACAGGGAAATGGTACGCTGCTGACCATCCAGAACCTCGAACCTTTCGGAGCCGTCTTCTTTCTTTACCTTGCACCAGTACATCACGTTGAGCGGTAAGCCCTTCATGACAGTGCGAATGACTTCATCACGCTGCGCTTCCTTGTAGACGAACTCCCGCTGATACTTCGGCCTTATATCAAGGCGCTCGTCGTATCCAACGACACCTTCTTCTGCGTCGTTGAAGTATCCCTCACAGACTTCACCGACAGTCACTTTTAGTTCATTGATCTGCATATCATTTCACCACTTTCGCCGGTTCAGGGTGTTTGTTGCGGACTAAAATTCGCTTAAAAGTGTTACGAGCATTTCCGTCAGAATCATAATAAACCAAACTCGTCATGTTAGCCGTGTAATGCCCTCGCCCACCGTTTTTTCGGTATGTCTCTATCCATTTTTCACCAATACGTCCAACTCCAATGTCATCAGAGCCATATTTACCGGTGTAATCAGCACAACCAATAATATCAAATTGATCTGGGTTATATTTATCCATAAAGGTAATGGGAACGCCCATAATCCCAGCATAATCGCATGGAATATCGCTTACCTTTGATACATCAATGGCCTCATAATTATCGTATGTAGGATACAATTCGGATGAATAACGTTTCACTAAAATTGTTTCCTCATGCCGCTGTTTTAAATCAAGGTTTGTGTACCAGCGAACACCTTTCACACGAATGTATCTTCGGCCATCTTCATCTATTCCGCACCCAGAAGCATTCAATGGATAATCATCCGGCACATAGAACTTGCGATCCCCTGAATGAATACTTGCTCCAAGCCATAGCTTGTTTTCTTTAATCAAAGGAAAAATTTCTTTATATGTAATAGCATTCATGTTGCCGATAATGATAAAATGCTTCCGATGCTCCATTAATACAGCTACATAGTCACGAAATAATGAAAAAGGCGGATTTGTAACTACAATATCTGATTCATCCAGCAAAGCCAGACATTCAGGCGAACGGAAATCGCCATCGCCCTCCAGCTCTACCAACTCATTTTCGCCGGTTCTGAACAGCTCTGCCACATCCAGCATATCCACGCCACCGTCACCCATCTTGTCATATACTTGAGTAACCACAGCCTTATAAGGACGCTTGCTTTTATTTTCTTCTGCACCCTTATCTTCAAAGTAAAAAGTCATCTGGCCGTTTGCGTCACAACCGTATTGTAACTGCTGCCCTGCAATCGGAGACGAATAGTAGCAAGTTGCAATCAATTTTTTCAGCCCCAAACGATTGAAATTCAGCGCAAAATACTTAAAAAAGTTGCTCTCAAACGGATCATCGCAGTTACACAGCACCGTCTTATCCTGGAAGTGCTTGCGATAATATCGCATTTCCTTTTCAATATCAGTTAGCTGCGTATAGAATTCATCCTTTTTAGCTGTTTTGGCAGCACCTAAATCAGCATTCTTTGCCATTACTGCTCTGCCTCCTTTGCTTGATATTCTTGCAGCCATTCACGCAGAAGGGCAGAAACCGTCATGTCTTTATCCAAAGCAATCTGCTTGAGCGTTTTGCGCTCTTCCCGTGTCATCGTGATTGTCAGATTTACCATGTTTCTTTCTGCCATAATCTTTTACCTCTTATGCACATTTAATTGTGTATTTGCATAATAGTATACCACAAAATGGCACATAAATCAACAAACTTAGACTGGCTCCATCTTTGTTTTATAGCTGTAGATAAGATATTTCTCCGCCTTGTTTGACAAACAGGAGGCCAGGTGAAAACCCAACCTCCTGTTTGTTAATTATCGCGACTCTCCTCTATCAATCTCGCTTCTTCTATGCTGTGAAAAATACGACCACAAATTATGCCGAGAAATTACATCTTCATATTTGCGGAGTTTACCACGAAGCTCACCATTTTCCTTCTCCAAGTCTACGGTGCGAAGCTGCCCCCGAACGGATTTGTACTCTGCCAGTTCTGCGGTCAGTGCGGCGACCTTTGCTTTCAACTCACTTATCATTTTCAACGCTGCATCCAAAGCCTTTTGCAGCTTGGATTCATTGCGCTCCTGGACAAAAAACTTCTTTGCCGCAGCTGCCAGATTTTCATATTCAGAACGATCCAGCATGACTTTTGAGGAAAATGGAATGGCATGGGTTTCTATTTGCTCCACTTTCTGAACGGCAATCTGCTGTTTTTGAATCTTCTCGAGCTTCTTTTCCAGAGAAGCTGCTTGCTGCTCTTTCTGCTGCGTCTGTGCTGTAATTTCTTCCAATCGCTCCTGTTCCCGTTCCACCTTGAACTGCGTCACAGTCAAGTGTTCCTCGGAACTGCCTCGTTCTCCACGCTCCACATCAGAATATCCGGCATTGCGCATGGCTTGGAAGAAATCATCCTGGAGGACGCTGTAAGACTTCCGTAGCACCGGCTTGCCATTCCTCTGGAGAATGGGCGCTCCCTGTTCGTCCAATGCCGGTTTGGACAGCCATTTTTTGCTACTGCTCACCTGCATAATCGTTTCCTTGACGGTTCCCACAAGTGATTTATCTTTGCACCTCTTGGACCAGAGAATCTGCTTCTCCACAACCGGAACATAGACCACATGGAGATGATAATGGAATACATCCTGCCCCAGTGCTTCGGACATAGCCCGGTTGCGCTCATCGGCGTGCATAACAGCGGAGAGAATATACTGTTCGCCACCCACGATCTCTACGGCTGCCCTGTAAGCGTCCTCATAAAATCGCTTGGCAAACTCATACCCACCATGGTTATAGAAGTAGGCGGAGTTTACATCAAAAATCAATTCTCCGTAAAGGTTGGCATCTGTTTTCAGGCCACGAGTGGAGATTACGCCCTTCTGCTCCATCTGGGCAAACATCTCTGCATACCCGGCGGTAGGCTTCTTAAAGTGGATGTTCTGAGGGGTGCGTTCTGGTATAATATCTGGGTTGGTATAGGATTCTTTTTCTCGTTCGTTGTGCCGCTGGGCATTTCCGATTTTGGCGGCAGTCAGGTTTACGTTTCTTGCACTGGTACGGTCAATCCCGTCGTTTCTCGCCATAGAGCTCCTTTCACGTTTGTACGGCCTGCGGGCCGGGGCGCACTTCCTACGGAAGTGTAATAACCCACTATGATACTTTCATCCTGCGGCTGCAAAGTATCGTGGGCTCTCCGAGGGGGATGCGGCTCCTGCGGGAGCCTCCCTGACTTGCGTGTGCTATCCACACAGCAAGTCAGGTGTGTCCGGCATCCTTGCTTCTGTAAGCAATCCTGCCGCCCACGGTTCGGGAAAATCCACCGGATTCTCCCGAACCATCCATCTCCAAATCTGCTGATTTTTCGATGGGGACGGTGGTGCGATACCAGAGTGCAACTCTGTGCAGGAAATGCAATAAATGCAGATAATTGCGGTTTCATGCGACGGGGTTCACGATGATTTTCACATCGGCTGGTCTGCCTACCGACTGGCGTTCCGGTTCTTCCAGCCGGATGTATCCATGTCCCTCCAGTAATTCCAAAGTCGGAAAAATCTCCTCCGTTTTCTTGAAAAACTTTCCCCGGCACATCTGAAAAAGCTCAGAACGTTTGATCTCCGATACATTCTTCTTTTTCAGCCTTGCCAAGACAAATTTGGCTTTCTGGATGCTCAAGTCAGTTCCCATCATGGAGTAGGCATAGACAGAGTGTGCCAGAAAATATTTGCCGATCTGAATCGCCTTGCTCATCGTAGAAGCTGTCACTTCTGTTTTGTCATCTTCCATATCAGCACAGTGCAACAATCCCGCAATCCGGAGTACGGCACCGATATATTTGCTTGCCCAATCGGAAATTGCCTGTCCCTCGCCAACCAGAAACTTCTCATGTTCCTGAAAGTAATCGGCCATCAGATCAAAGGCTTTTTCGGAAAGGTGTACCGTCTGGGCATTTCCAGCAATCGGCAGAGCCATCAGGCGAAAAATCAAGCTGCGATAAACGGCGGTTATTTCGGGCGGAATCGGCTGGGTACGAAAGACCCGGCTGCCAATTCTGGATGGTGGAGACGCATACAGGAAGCGGGCAATTAAGCCACGTCCGGTCATGGTGGTATTGGACATGATTTCATCCAGCACACTGGGCTGAATAGAGAGGATAGCTGACAGTGCCGGATGCATGATGCACTCTGCTTCACGGGTCATTCGATCCACATAAATGGCATCTCCACAATGGCCTTTCAGCCAGACATCAATGTTGGATTTGTTGGAATACCGACCTGCCATGATGTCAAAGATGCCGCCCTCGGTGGAGATCACGGAGAACACTCCGTTGTTGGCCGCCATTAAACTGGTCAGCGCTTCACTGGAACAATCGTCCGCAAAAAAGCGAACCGGCTTTAGTTCTGGAATTTCTTCCAGCTGCTCCTGAAGTTGCCGCAGCTCCAACTCCATTTCCCGGCTTTCCTTGCGCTCCAGCTTCTTTTGCATACCGGAGATCTGGCGCTCCATAGATTCCCGCTGCAAATGGTTTTCCCGTATTTCCATGCTGTGCGCCTTGTTATATTCCTGCTCATACTCATAGAGGAATGTGGTCATATCCCGCATGACGCTGGACTTTCGCTCCCCCGGTGCGGCGATCACCACTGTGTACAAGCTTAAAGGCTCACAGTATCCCGGCGTTCCCTCTATCTTGTATTTTCCCTGTAAGCAGATAGCCAGCACACCCAGGCTGATCACCGCTGCCATGTCCGGGGCAGTCTGACTGTGTTCAGCTACCGCACTCACATAATTCCGAATCACATCCGGGAGAGCGTCTACCGGAAATGCAGGCAGATCACTCCACTGTGGCGTCAGCGGAACAATAGGTTGAAAAACCGGTGACGGCTCCGCTTTTGGAGTGTAGATTTCCCGGCAATGCTCGATTGCCTTCTGAATGGTGATTGCACCATACGTTGTGCCGGATTGCTGCCGGTCCCATTTATCCCGCATCAAACCCGACTGCCGGAACATAGTGTCCATCTTGGCAGCATCCCGTCCTGTCCAAAAGGCGAGATGACTGCACAGCGCCAGATCTGCCTCTGATGGGGACGAATATCCCTCCAACGAACCGTTCCAAAGGGCTGTGAACGCTGTCCCATTCTTACTGCTTTTTGCCAGTTGCAGAAGCTGCTCCATGCTTAAATCAGAGTTTTTTGCATTTATTGCATTTTCTGCACCTACCTCTGGTCTGCGCATGAACTTGTCCAGTAACGCTTGCAACTCCTGGGTCCGGTCACCATACTCATAATCCTCATAGCGGTTTCCGGTCACGGTGACATATTTGTTGGTTACTCCCGCCACATAAACCTCTATTCCGGCCTGATGGTTCATAATGTAGAATCGCTTGGTATCATACTGAAACCCTTTTGCCGAAAAGAGAATATGCAGACCGTTGCCGCTGGGGCTGTACTCGGTATAGCTGTGCATTAAAGCCACAATTTCTGCGGCGGTCTGGGTGTAATAGCCGCTGTCCGAAAGGCAGTTGTCCAGGTCAATCGCACAGATGCCGTTGAAAATGCCAATTCCAATGCCATCATATCCGCTGGCCTGTACTGCTGTTTTATAAGGTACGAAGCTGGAAGGATCGTTGCTTTTCGCTCCCAGGCCGGTTTCCGGCTGGTATGGCACCTTCGTTTTCCTCCCATTCCGTTCCTCATACTTCCAGCAACAGAACAGACCATTTTGTATGATGCTGTCTGATAAAGCTGTCAAATTCTGTTCCTCCTTAAATAATTGTTGAATTTGGCAGCTGTCGTGTTATAATATCCTTGCTGAGTGATAGTCACACGGCAGCTGCCGTTTGTACTGTCCGCCAAGAGTTCTCACCTGCCAGGATGAGGGCTCTTTTTTTATGCGGTTTCCGGCTGGAAGTATCCAATTTCCTCCCACACCTTTCTGTCGGGGCAGTAGTAGTTGTACTCGTTGGAGTTTTCCAGCTTGATCGCATAGCCGAATTTCAGGATTCCATGCTGCAAGCCAATGCGCACATACTGGGCATCTTTGTGCATGGCGGCTGCAATCTCGGTGATGGGGACATTGCGTCCAGTGAAGGGCGGCAGTTCGACATAAACTTTCTTCTCCATGTGAATGACCTCCTTATTGCCAATATGCGAATTATTAGTTCGCATTTTGATTATAAGCCATTCACGACAGCTTGTCAACACCAAATACGAAAAAATTATTCGTATTGCGACCTTGTAATTCGCACAGCTTCGTGTTACAATACAAACGAGGTGATGACAATGCACAGCAACCCAGCCGAAATTGGCGAGAGAATCAAGGCAGCCCGCAAGGCCGCTCACTTGAGCCAAACAGAGCTGGCACAGCGTCTGGACAAGACGATGCGCACAGTTCAAAAATACGAAAGCGGTGAAATTGAGCCATCCATAGCGATGATCAATGCCATCGCCAAAATCTTAAACATATCTCCGGCAGACCTGATTGGCTACCAGAAACCCGAAATCCAGCTGGACAGCCTGTCTGATGTGATTGCGGTTCTTTACCAATTAAACAAGAAGGCCGGTATCCGGTTCGAGATCGATGTCCAGCGCCCGCCCCACAGCGAAGAATGGTCCTGCTCCCTGAAATTCAAAGGAAATGACCACTCCGCCGAGATGAATGATTCCCTGTGCCTGATTTTGGAAGAGTTCCGGGACGAGCGTGAAAAGCTGGAAACCTATTGGACCGATCAGGAATCCTTTGACCGCTGGATTGAAAAGGAACTGGCATATTATGCACACACTAAACTTCAGGACAAGGAAGTGGAAGCTCTCTCCGATTTGGAGCGCATTCAGCGGCGCAACGAACTGGATCAGCAGATGCTGGAGAAAATGAAAAAGGCCGCCGAAGAAAACGGCGACCAGAAATAACGGTGGGTGTTACATACCCCTGTCAAATTTAATTTGAAAACGCTGGGAGAAAGGAAGTTTGAGATTTTTTGAGATTACCCAACGGATATGGAAGCGTCAAGAAAATGTCCGGAAAGCGAAGAAGACCCTATGCAGTGAGAAAAACGGTAGGGTGGCATGTTAACCCAGAAACAGGCAAGTCCGTTCAAGAGCAAATCACCATCGGCTATGCAGCAACCAGAGCAGAGGGGCTGCAAATGTTGGCAGAGTATAACAACAACCCCTTTGACATCAAGGCATCCAAAGCCACCTTCCAGGAGGTCTATGAACGCTGGTCAAAGGAGAAGTTCCCCACCATCTCCAAGTCAAATGTAAAAGGCTATGAGGCGTCCTATCGGGTGTGCGGAACACTTTACAACAAGGTGTTTCGGGACATTCGACTGATGGATCTTCAATTTGTGGTGGACACCTGCGGGAAGAATTACCCCACCCTGAAAAAGCTCAAGGGGCTGTTCAACCAGCTGTATGCCTACGCCATGAAAAATGATATCTGCAATAAGGATTATTTCGAGTTTGTGGATTTGAGCCGGTACAAGGACAAAAACCCCAACAAGCGTGACCGGAACAAGTTCACAAAGGAGCAGATTGCCCGCCTGTGGGAGCTTGCAGAGAACCCGTACTATCAGATCGTGCTGATGCTGATCTACAATGGTTGCCGCATCTCAGAGTTCCTCGACTTGAAGAAAGAAAACGTACATCTGGAAGAACAGTACTTCGATGTGATCGCCAGCAAAACCGAAAACGGCCTGCGGAAAGTTACCATTGCCGACAAGGTGCTGCCACTCTACAAAGCGTGGTACAAAGGTTCTCAGTGTGAATATCTGCTCCACACACCGGATCAAAAGCACTTTGATTACAGGAACTACTACGATAGTTACTTCACACCCCTGATGGAGCAGCTTGGATATGACCAGACGCCACACTGTACCCGGCATACCTGCATCTCCATGCTGACAGAGGCCCATGTAGACCAAACCATGATCAAGAAGATTGTTGGGCACTCCGGTGCCATGACGCTCACTGAACGTGTCTACACCCACCTGGATATTGAAACATTGGTGGAGGCAATCAACAAGATCTAAATGGAAGAAGGAAAAGCCGTGTAGCACAAAAAAGCAGGAGATACGCTCCTTGCGGAACGATCTCCTGCTTCATAAGGCTTTTGTTTTCGCTTGCGATTCTTGTTCCTTGTGTGCTCCTTGCTTGCTCCTTACGAAGCAAAACGGAACACTTCTGAGGAACTCTCACAACTCCAAAAGCATCCAATTTTCTGCAAAACAGCGTCCAAAGACGCACTGAGAAGCAGTGGAAATTATCTCTTGGAGAACTGCGGAGCGCGACGAGCGGCTTTGAGACCATACTCACCTGACCTTGATCCAAAAAGACCAGTATTCATGCGGTTTTTCTGGCTTTCCTCTCTCAGTAAACCCATAGGTAAACCCACGAAATCGCGAAATTTTTG
>OFMO01000257.1_pt1 | contig 49170 bp, 45 predicted proteins | sample 1541821 | NCBI WGS metagenome assembly OFMO01 (sample SAMN04209253, study PRJEB22552) | human gut metagenome | biome: gut; material: feces | host: Homo sapiens | place: USA: Oklahoma | reverse complement strand
AGACTGTCGAATCTGTTCTATGTTAGACAAGCAGTTGCGTCAGCAACTTTTTTTATTTCTGGAATCACAAATTGAGAACTGTATAGCTTTTCATAGAATCCTTTCTTTACCATTAAGGATTCATGATTGCCTGATTCAATAATTTTTCCATCTTTCATAACAAGAATAACATCTGCATTACGAATTGTTGATAAACGATGGGCAACAATGAAACTTGTTCTACCTTTCATGAGCGTATCAAATGCATTTTGGATCTGTAGTTCTGTTCTTGTATCAATTGCACTTGTTGCTTCATCTAAGATCAGCATTGCCGGCAAGGCAAGCATGACCCTTGTAATACATAACAGCTGTTTTTGACCAGCAGAGAGGGTATCTTCTGTAATATATGTATCTAGCTGTTTTGGCAGCTTCTTAATAAATTCCCAGCTGTGAGCTTCTTTACATGCGTGGATGATTTCTTCTTCACTTGCATTTTCTTTACCAAAGATGAGGTTATCTCTAACTGTACCTTCTTTGAGCCATGTTTCCTGCAGCACCATGCCATAACAAGAACGTACAGAATGTCTTGTTAAATCTTTAATATTTTCTCCATCAATACAGATTGCACCAGTCCGTACATCATAGAAGCGCATCAATAAGTTAATAAACGTTGTTTTACCACATCCTGTTGGGCCAACCAATGCAATTCTCATACCAGGTTTCACTTCTAGATTGAAATCTTCAATGAGTGGTTTTGCTTCATCATAACGGAATGATACGTCTTGAATGGATACAGATCCGTTGCATTCCTGCAATGTTTTGCTTGTTTCTTCTACTTCTGTATCTGTTTCCATAAAGCTGAAGATTCTTTCTGCACATGCCATCGCATTCTGTAATTCTGTAACAACAGAAGAAATATCATTGAATGGTTTCATGTATTGATTTGCATAAGACAATAGAATACTCAATCCACCAACAGTTAACTGATCATGCAGGATGAGATATGCACCAATTAAGGCAACAAGTGCATAGATGACATTGTTGACTGCACGTGTACATGGGTTTGTTAAGGAAGAATAGAACGTTGCTTTTTGTGAGTATTCACATAGATTAGTATTGATTGTACGGAATGCATCTGATGCATTATTTTCATAGCCAAAGGCTTTGACAATCTTTGCATTTCCAACCATTTCTTCAATAAGTGCTGTTTCTTTTCCTCTTGTTTCTGACTGTTTTTTAAACATTGTATAGGAATGTGTTGCGATAAAACGTGCAACAAGGAAACTGACAGGTGTACATACCAGTACAAGAAGTGTAATCCAGATAGATTTAGAAAACATGAAGTACAGTGTCACAAAGATTGTAATGATACCAGTAAATAATTGTGTGAAGCCAAGCAGCAACCCATCGGATAACTGTTCAGCATCTGCAATGATTCTAGATACGATATCACCTGTAGAATGTGCATCGAGATATTTGAGTGGCAATACCTGGATTCTTTCAATGGCAGAAGAACGAATGTCTTTTACCACATGGAATGTTACATGGTTATTGATAACATTCATGATCCATGTAAGTACACCAGTGAGCACAATCATAAAGAATAGTTTTGATAGAATTTCTGTTAAAGATGAGAAATCAACATTTCCTTTGGTGATGAGATAATCAATTGCATCACCAAATAGAATTGGAGCATACAGTGTCAATACAACGGTCACTGATGCAAGCAAGATAGAAAGTGCAACAAGCCATTTTTGCTTTTGAATCTGATGAAGAACTTTTATAACTGTTTTCATGCGAGTGCCTCCATCTTGAAATCTGCTGGTTTTTCTTCAGGAAATTGTGAATAGTAGATTTCCTGATATACGTGACAGTTTTTCATGAGCTCTTCATGTGTTCCTTTACCGACTAAATTGCCATCATCTAATACAAGAATCAGATCTGCATGTTTGATGGAAGATGTTCTTTGAGAAACAATGACTGTTGTTTTATGAATTGTCTGTAGAGCAGCTCTGAGTTTTGCATCTGTTGCGAAATCTAATGCACTTGCGGAATCATCTAATACAATAATTTCTGGATCTTTAACGAATGCACGTGCAATGGTAAGTCTTTGTTTCTGACCGCCAGACAGGTTTCTGCCATTCTGTTCAATCATATAATCTAACTGTCCGTCTTTTCCTTCAACAACTTCTTTTGCCTGTGCAAGCTGTAATGCATCCCAGATTTCTTCGTCTGTAGCATTTTCATTGCCAATCTTCATGTTATCGCGAATGCTGCCAGCGAATAGAACTGCTTTTTGTGGAACAACACCAATTTTTTTGATGAGATCTTCTTTTGTATAGTCTTTGACATTGATGCCATCAATTGAAACGATTCCGTGTGTTGTGTCATAGAAGCGAGGAATGAGATTTACAATCGTAGACTTTCCTGCACCTGTTGCGCCGATGATTCCTAGAGTCTGACCTTTATTAATAGAAAAGGAGATATCATGCAGAGATTCTTCAGAAGCAGATGCATACTGGAAGCATACATGGTCAAATGTGATGGCGTCTTTGGAAGATGCTTCTTTTGTTTCTGCAGGATAGGAAATACTTGTATTGACATCTAAGATAGACTGTACTCTTTCTGCGCATGCAATTGATTTATCAATTGTGATAATCAAAGATGCAAGTTTAATCAGTTCTACAACGATCTGTGCCATGTAGTTGTATAGTGCAACAACATCACCTTGTGCCAGATTTCCAAGATTTACCTGGACGGCACCTTTTTGAATGAGAAGAATTGTAGCGATATTAATAATGACATATGTTAAAGGATTCATTAAAGCAGAAATCTTTCCGACAAATTCATTCTGTTTTGTATATGCAGTATTTGCATTGTTGAATTCTTTCACTTCATCTTGTTCTTTTCGAAATGCACGAATGACTCTAACCCCAGTAAGATTTTCTCGTGTCAGAGATAAAACTTTTTCCAGTGCCTTCTGAACTTTCTTGAATAATGGAATGGATATCAGCATGATGGAGAACACAACAATGAGTAACAATACAATCGTTACAACAAAGATCCATGCAATCTTTACATTGATCAGGAATGAAGCAATCATTGCCCCAAATACAATGAATGGACTTCTTAACAGTAATCGTAATGCAAGATTCAAACCATTCTGTATCTGATTACAGTCAGAAGTTAAACGTGTTATGAATGTATCTGGTGTTAATGTATCAATTTCTGTATAGGATAATGATTGAATATGATCAAATAATGCCTGTCTTAATTTTGTGGTAAAGCCAACTGCACTTTTAGATGCATAGTACTGAGCAACAATACTGCAGGATAAACCAATCAAAGCAAATGCAATCAAGAATAGAAACTGATGAAAGATATATGTTGTGTCTTTTGTATTGATGCCTGTGTTGATAATATTTGCGACAAGAATTGGTGTAAATAAATCAAACAAAGCTTCCAGTAATTTAAATGCTGGAGCAAGAATACTCTCTTTTTTATAATCTTTTAAATAAATCAATAACTTTTTCATGCAAACCTTCTTCTACAATTCTTTTAACAGCGCATTAAATACTTTGGCGAAATCTTCCTGAATGACTAGATTTGCCTGGTGGTTAAATTTTGTTCTTTTTTTATTGATGATGACTAAATGTTTGCCTCTAAAATGTGAAACGATTTCACTTGCCGGATATACAACCAAAGATGTACCAAGGACAATCAATAGATCTGCATTTTTTGTATCAAGACGTGCCTGTTTGAATGTTTCTTTGTCTAAAAATTCTCCATAGAATGTAATTGCGGGACGTATGATACCACCACATTCTTTACAATATGGGATGCCATCTGTCTGTTTGATGTAATCAATGTTATATTCCTTTTTACAGTCAACACAATAGTTTCTATGAATTGTTCCATGCAGGTTATGTATTTTTAAAGAACCTGCTTTTTCGTGTAAACCATCAATATTCTGTGTCACTACAGTTACTTCTTTTCCTAGCTGCTGTAACTCTGAAATAAATAAATGGATCACATTTGGATCAATGTTATCGATTAATAGTTTTTCTCGATAGAATGCATAGAATTCTTCTGGATGTTTATTGAAGTATTTGATATGTAGTATTTTTTCTGGCTTTTTCCCATGATAGCGATTGGAATATAATCCATTCTTGCTTCTGAAATCTGGGATGCCTGAGAGTGTGGAAATGCCCGCACCTGTAAAGAAAGCTATCGTATGGCTTTCTTCAATCATTTCTTTTAATGTCTTAATTTGTTCATTGAAGTCTTTCATGCAAGTATTATAATGCAAAATGTTTGCATATCATTGAATGAATTGCGATAATAGCAGCGAGGTGAAGAAAATGGATAGACATTCTTTGGCAATTATTGGTGCAGGTCCTGCAGGATATACACTTGCACAGGAACTTGTAAAAACAAATGCATTTGATATTGATATCTTTGATAAGGAAAAAGAAATTGGTGGAGCAATCTATACAGGCATTCCTGATTATCGTATGCCAAAAACATTTTTGACAAAGGCATATGAAGGGCTTGTGGAAAATGGCGTAAAGTTTCATTTTAATACAGAAGTAGATCATGATTTATTTGAAAAATTACAAAATGAATATGATCGTGTTGTTGTGGCAATTGGTGCACAGGTTGAAAATACATTTGGATTTGATACGGGAGATGGGCTATACGCTGGATTAACACTGCTCTATGATTTGAATATCAACCACAATCATGATGACTATAAAAAATACCACCATGCGATTGTATGGGGTGGTGGAAACGTCGCAATGGATTGTGCGAGATCTTTAGTGCGTATCATTGATGATGTGAAAGTTGTATATCGTAGAAGTGAAGAAGAAATGCCTGCGAATCAAGTGGAAATTCGTGATGCAAGAAAAGAAGGTGTTGTATTCAATTTCCTGGAAAATATTAAAGAAATCCTGCGAGATGAAAATGGTCAGGTTGTTGGTGCAAAGGTCGTAAAGATGGAACTAGGAGAACCTGATGAAAGCGGCAGAAGAAGTACACATGAAGTTGCTGATAGTGAATATGTGGAAAAGGCTGACTTGATTGTGATGGCAATTGGGCAGAAGGTTAATTTCAAGCCATTGCATGATTCTCTAGAAAAGAAAGAAGGACATGTTTCTTCTTTAGAGAATGTTTATATTATGGGAGATGCATATACAGGACCTGCAACAATTGGCAGCGCTGTATTAGAAGGCAAGGCTCTTGCAAAAGAAATTGTACAATCCTTTGTGGAATGAAGTAAAATAGATAGGAGAAAGCAGTTGCTTTCTTCTTTTTTCGATTGGAGGGTATATGGCAGCAATATTTGTAAATGCGGCAATATTACATATTTTTGATTTTAGTGCAGGTACAACGGTCTTATCACAGAGTTCATTAAATATGGATGATACGATCATTGAAACATATGTTCATCGACAGATTCAAAAGATTATGAGTGATCTTAGATGCCAAGAAGGTTGTTTTCATGAAGATAGTCAATTCTTGAAGCTGTTAAATGACTACCAGAATAATGTGTATAGCTTTGTAGACTATTCTTTGAATGTAGCCAGCATGTTAGAAGGATATCTCAAAAATTGTGAGAATCCAGCAAATGATGTATTGATCATTGACTATACATATGATGATGTTCCATATGTTGCGCTTCTTGTTTTAGAAAATCAGATGGCATATACACATTTAACAAAACAGGATGGTGTATTGATTACAAATACGATCATTCAGCAGCATTCTCTTCTTCCATCTGCAACAAAGAAGATTTCAACATTTGCCTGCATTAATAAAACAAATCAGGAAATTCATTTACTGGATCAGATGAAATGGAATGTAGTAGATGTAGAAGTGATGCAGGAAATGATTCTGGATTGTTCTTGTGAAAAGAGCAAAGAAGAAGTTTTGAAGGAAGTGCATGAAGTTGTCAAGGAGGTTGCGATAAAAACAGATACCAATCCAACATTGTTATTATCAAAATATAAGAATTACGTAAAAGACAGTGTGGAAGAAGAAGTCCCTATGACACGAGAAGATCTTGCGGCAAACGTATTTAATGAATCTGAAGAAATGCAGAATACATTTATTTCCGCTTCTTTAGAACATGAACTTCCAAAAGAAGTAGAAGTACCAAAACAGTACGTGACAAAGAAGCTGAAGAATCAAAAAATCAAGACAGATACTGGAATTGAATTGTCATTTCCAACAGAATACTCTGAAAATTCAAATTTTATTGAATTTGTGAATCATCAGGATGGTACGATTACAATTGAAATCAAGAATATAGGAAAGATTACAAATAAGGCATAAATATGATTGATTATGATAAGGCATTGCATGCTTTTCAGACATATGTGAAAAACTATGATGCAAATGACGGAAAAGTTTGCTTAAAGATCGTTCATACAATGAAAGTTGCAGAATTATCTGAAATGATAGCTAGAGGCATTGGAATGGATGAAGAAAATGTACAGCTTGCAAAAGTGATTGGTTTACTGCATGATATTGGTCGTTTTGAGCAGTTACGCAGATTTCATGATTTTCGTGATTATCTGACAGTAGATCATGCACAGCTTGGTGTTGAAATCCTAAAAGAGAATCACTTGATTCGTTCATTTGTTGAAGATGAGAAGTATGATGATATTATTTTTCAGGCAATTTCGAATCACAACAAATATGCTATTGCAGATGGTTTGAACAAAAATACATTAACACATGCTAAAATCAGTCGTGATGCAGATAAAACAGATATCTTCCGTGTACATATTGAAGATCCTGTGGATGATTTCTTGTTTATCAAGAAAGATGAAATCAAACAGTCTAAGATTTCAAAAGAAATTGAAAAGCAATTTTATGAAGGACATTGTATTGCTTCTGGTGGAAGAAAGAGTGCGGCAGATGTATATGTGATGCGCCTGGCATTTATGTATGATGTGAATTACGTACCTGCTTTAGAATATATTCAGAAACAGAACTATTTAAGAAGAATGATTGATCGTATTGGATTTGAAAATCCTGATACGATTCATACATTTGATGCAATGCTTCAGACAATTGAAAAAAATATGAAGAAAAGGATGGAAACAAATGAATAAAGAAAAACTTGGAACAGAAAACATAGGCAAGCTTCTTGCTTCCTTAGCGATCCCTGCGGTTGTCGCACAAATCGTAAATCTTTTGTATAACATTGTTGACCGTATTTATATTGGTCATATTCCTGGAATTGGTGCAGCAGCATTAACAGGTGTTGGTTTATTTACACCAATTCTAATGATGATCAATGCGTTCGCAATGTTTGCAGGCAGTGGCGGTGCACCAAAGGCATCTATTTTCTTTGGGGCAAAAGAAAATGAGAAAGCTGAAAAAGTCATTGGAAACTGCTTTTCTTTCTCATTGATTGTCGCAGTGATACTGACAGTCATATTCTATGTATTTGCACCACAGCTACTGACATTGTTTGGGGCAAGTGAAGCAACACTTCCATATGCATTGTCATATGCAAGAATTTATGTTCTTGGAACTGTCGTTGTATTGATTGTACTTGGCATGAATCCATTTATCACAATTCAAGGCTTTGCGAAAACAAGTATGCTGACAACAGTGATTGGTGCTGTCATTAATATTATCTTAGATCCTGTCTTTATTTTTATCTTTGATATGGGTGTACAGGGTGCCGCAATCGCAACCGTGCTTTCTCAGACTGTTGGTGCATTATGGATATTGAAGTTCTTATGTGGAAAGAAAACAATTCTGCATTTAAAGAAAGAATACATGAAGATTGAAAAGGATATTTTAATGCCTTGCTTAGCATTAGGATCTTCTACATTCGTTATGATTTCTACAGAAAGTCTTCTTTCGATGACATTTACAAGCTCTCTTGCCAGATACGGTGGAGATATTGCGGTAGGGGCAATGACGATCATCACAAGTGTTTCTCAGCTTTGTACCACGCTTCTACAGGGAATTGTACAAGGTGGTCAGACAATTATTTCTTATAACTTCGGTGCTGGAAATAATGATAGAGTCAAGAAAGCATTTGTATGTGAATTGATTGTATGTGCAGTGTATTCTTGCAGTTTCTTCGTATTGATGATGCTCTTGCCAAATGTATTTGCTTCTATCTTTACATCCGATGTTGCTTTAACAAGCTATACAGCGAATGTGATGAGAATTTATATGGCTGGTATATTTGCAAATGGTTTTCAGATCAGCTGTCAGAATACATTTGTTGGCTTATCACAGGCAAAGATATCTTTATTCCTGGCAGTATTGAGAAAGCTGATTCTATTGATTCCACTGATCTTGATTCTTCCTGTGTTTATGAGTGATAAGGTATTTGCGGTATTCTTAGCAGAACCTGTCAGTGATATCTTAGCAGCAACAGTCACAACAATTACATTTATGACACGCTTTAATAAGATCTTGGCAAAAGGTCCTCAACGTTGAGGATCTTTTTTCAAATATCATTTAGGGAACTTTTTTATTTATTTTAAGCGTAAAAGTTCCCTATTTTGAATTTGAAAATTAGGGGACTTTTGATACAATTTTATGTATATTTGTTCCCTAAGGAGTGTAAAAAATATGAATAGTTTAATTAAGATTCAAGAATTATTGGAAGATAAAGCGGATTGTCAAGCTAGGTTGAATTTATTGCCTTACGATGGTTCTCCTGAAATAAAAGAAAAAAATGGTTCTCGTTATTTATATGTCAGAAAAAGAATTGCGGGAAAACTAACATCTACCTATGTTGATGCATATTCTGACGAGCTATATCAATTACTGCTAAAAAATTCTAGAGATGCTAGAACATTACGTAAAAGAATAAGGCAAATTGAAAAAGAATTATCTTTACTTGGATATAACGATTCTGAATTGTCAAATCGTGTGATTCAAAATATTGATTTTGCAAGAGCAAATATGAAAGCTAATATTTATGATCAAGCAGTATTAGAAGGTGTTGGTACAACTTTCCCACAGACAGAAGAAATTTTGGACAATGGAATTGTAAATGGTGTGAAAGCTTCTGATGTACAAAAAATATTAAATTTGAAACATGCCTGGGAATTTATATTAGATAAAGACGTCATTCAAAGTGATTCTAATTTTTATATGATTAGTCATATTGCAAAGTTAGTAAACGAGGGTTTTTATCTCGATGGAGGAAGAGTTCGTGGTGTTCCAGTTACAATTGGTGGAAGTAATTATGTGCTCCTATACCACTTGAAAGTGATGTGAAAGAATCTATTGCAAACATAGTTCATGCTGAAAAGGATGTTATCGATATAGCAATTGATCTATGTATGTATTGCATGAAAGCACAAATTTTCATTGATGGGAATAAACGTGCCTCTGTAATATTTGCAAATCAATATCTCATTGCACATGGACAAGGATTACTTGTAATCCCAGAAAAAGAAGTTATGAAATTCAAGGAATTGTTAGTTAAATACTATGAAGGTGAAAATATTTCTGTTATAAACACCTTTTTAAAAGAAAAGTGCTGGAGAACTTTTTGAAGTGTGAATTAGCTTTATAAAATGATTGTTTCGCCTTTCTTTTATACATTTTCAAGCATCTGTTTCTAGAAAACAAAGAAAAAACAGTAGATACTAATGGATAAAAGTGGAGGTGGCATATGAAGATTGGTGTTGTTGATGTTGGTGGAGGATTACGAGGATCATTTGGTGCAGGTGTACTGGATTATTGTATGGAACAAGGGATTCGCTTTGATTTTGGAATTGGTGTGAGTGCTGGTGCTGCCAATATTTCTTCTTATATGGCAAACCAGCGTGGTAGAAACTTTGTTTTCTATACAGAATATTTCCAAAGAGAACAATATATGGGTGTGAAGAATTTAATCCATACCGGTTCCTATATAGGTCTGGATTATATTTATTCTTCTTTATCTGATCATGAAGGTGATTATCCTCTAGACTGGAAAACAATCCGGAATGATCCTAGAGATATGATGATTGTTGCGACAGATGCCAATACGGGCCTTCCACATTACTTTCATAAGTATGATATGCGCCAGGATTCGTATGATCCAATCAAGGCTAGCTGTTGTGTACCTGTCATCAATCGTCCATACAAAGTTAATGGCATTCCATATTTTGATGGTGGTCTCTCTGATCCTGTTCCATATGAAAAGGCATTTGAAGCAGGCTGTGATAAAGTTGTTGTGATTCTGACACGCCCAGAAGATTATCGAAGAATTCCGAAGAATGATAAGATCATCGCAGATCTTCTACATCCACATTATCCAAATGCTTCTTTAGCAATGCGAAATCGTTCTGTTGTCTATAATCAACAGTTAGATGAATGTGAATATCTGCAAATACAGGGGAAGGTTTGCATTGTTGCCCCAGACAGTATTGGAAAGATGAAGACATTAACAAAAGATAAAGATAGTATTGAAGCTTTATATTATAAAGGGTATGAAGAAGCAAAAAGTATCTTGAATTTTGTATAATAGATACATGCAAAAATATTACAATTCATTTACAGACTATTGTAAAAATACATTTCAAAGAAAACTATATCGTGTTGCACTGGATGCAAATATGACTTGTCCAAATCGTGATGGAAGGATTGATCATCGTGGATGTATTTTTTGTGATGAAGGTGGTTCTGGTGATTTTGCGATAAAGTATACGGGACAATCCTTAACAAAAGAAGATCTGATCTACAATCATCAGGATGCAGATGATGGTGATTATATTGCGTATTTTCAGGCATATACAAATACATATGCACCTGTTGAAACATTAGAACATTTATTTTCGAGTGCTTTAAAGGATCCATTATTTTGTGGTCTTTCGATTGCAACACGCCCAGATTGTATCCATGAAGATACGATTGCATTATTGAAGAAGCTTAGACAGGAATACCCTGATAAATTTATCTGGATTGAATTAGGATTACAGACGATTCATCCTAAAAGTGCATTGTTTATTCGCAGAGGCTATCCATTATCTGTATTTGATGCGTGTGTGGATGCATTGCATGCAATTGATATTCCAGTCATTGTACATGTGATTCTTGGATTGCCAAATGAAACGAAACAGGACATGATTGAAACAATTCAGTATTTAAACACAAAAAAGATTTTTGGAATTAAATTACAGCTATTGCATTATCTTAAAGGGTGTGATCTAGGCAGGGTGTATGAAAAGGATCCATCATTATTTCATGTATTATCTTTAGAGGAATACATTGATATTATTACAGACTGTATTGGCTATCTGGATGAGAATATTGTAATACATCGCTTAACAGGAGATGGGGCTTCTGATTTGTTGCTTGCACCACTCTGGTCAATGAATAAAAGACATGTTTTAAATCAGATTTTGCACACTTTAAAGATAAAAAATATTCAACAGGGAAGTTTTATTCACAAATGTGTGTGAAATTGTTGTAAGATGAATGCAATAGAAGTAAGTGACAACAAGTATGATTAAGAATAGAGATGAAGTCAGACGTGATGTATTAGACATGTGTGGATGGGTACAAGATAGTTATCAGCTTCCAGAAAATTTCTTTTTGGAACAGTTTCATAAATTATTAAATAATCTTGAAGAGGAGCTTATGATGGCTAAAACACCAGATGAATATAATGATATACGCGTTGGTGTGGAAAGAACACTTGTTGGTATGGCACAAAGGCATCATCTGGTTGAACAATATGTATTTAAGAAAGAAGTGGAATGATCTGCTTCTTTTTTTGGTCATTTTATTTGCATTGTTTTCATCTTTTATTGATAATTAAAAAAAGAAGAGGAAAGAACTATGTTAGATGAACAATTTGTCAGACAAATGCCAAAACTGGGGTTTGGGCTCATGCGTTTACCTAGAGTTGTGGATAGTGATGTCATTGATGTTGAACAGACCGCAACGATGGCAAACATGTTTTTCGATGCAGGATTGAAGTATTTAGATTCTGCCTATGTGTATGAAGGAAGTGAGGAAGCTGCCCGCAATGCCATCACTTCTAGACATGATCGTAATACGTTCTACATTACTTCAAAACTCAATGCAGGTGTTGCAAAAGATGAAGCAGATGCGAAAAATCAAATCCATGTTTCTTTGGAAAGAGAAGGAGTGGATTACATTGATTTCTATCTTTTACATTCATTGAGTGAAAATAATGTTGCGAAGTATGATGCATGGAATCTATGGGATTACGTCAAACTGTTGAAAGAAGAAGGAAAAATTAAACATTATGGTTTTTCTTTCCATGGTACTGCGAAATTATTAGATGAATTATTAACAAAGCATCCAGATGTTGAATTCGTACAGCTGCAGATCAACTATGCGGACTGGAATAATCCATCTGTAGATTCTAAAGGTGTTTATGAAGTTGCTAGAAAGCACAATAAGCCGATTATTGTCATGGAACCTGTCAAAGGTGGTACATTAGCTGCACCTCCTGTAAAGGTTGCGGAATTGTTAAAGAAAGCTGATCCAGATGCAAGCTATGCTTCATGGGCAATTCGTTTTGTTGCGTCTTTACCAGGTGTAATGGTCGTGTTATCTGGAATGAGTAATATTGCACAGATGGAAGATAATCTTTCCTATATGAAGGATTTTAAGCCACTCAATGAGGAAGAAATGAAAGTTATTGAACAGGCAATGGATATCTTAGCTTCTATTGATCAGATTCCATGTACGGGATGCCATTACTGTACTGCAGGATGTCCAATGCAGATCCAGATTCCTGATATCTTTAAAGCAATGAATATGGATCTGATCTTCAATAAAAAAGAAGAAGCAAAGAAAAGATATGAAAATGCAACGAAAGAGCCACATGCAAAAGCTAGTGCCTGTGTACAGTGTGGTCAATGTGAAGTACAGTGTCCACAACATATTGAAATTCGTTCCTGGCTGAAGCGTGTATCTGAAGTATTAGAATGAGGAAGTGAATGAAACAGACAAAAAGAATTACAGTGATGGCAATGCTTTTAGCATTAGGTCTTGTATTGCCATATGTATTCCATGGAATTCCAAAAGGTGGAATGCTGTTTTCACCATTACATATGCCTGCTTTGATTGGAGGTCTTGTATTAGGACCAGTGGAAGGTGCAATTGTTGGTGTTCTTTGTCCGATCTTGAATTCTATGATTACTGGGATGCCACAGGGGAATACATTGATTGCGATGTGTTTTGAATTACCTGTGTATGCAATTGTGACAGGTATCATGATACGTGTATTGAAGGAAAAGAAAGATGGTGTAAAGATCTATGCTGCTTTGATTATCGCAATGATTGTTGGAAGGATTGCAGGTGGTATGATACAGTCTATCATTTTAGGCCTTGGCAATTATTCTTTACAGATGTGGGCAACAGCGTATTTTGTTTCTACATTCCCTGGAATTGTGATGCATCTATTAGTGATTCCGCCTGTCTGTATGGCACTCAAGAAAGCTGGGATTGCATGTTAAAAATATATGGTTCTCTGATGTGTTCGGATTGTACCAATTGCATGAAAAACTTTGATCATTATGGCATTGCATATGAATTCATGGATTGTTGTGCTTCTTTAAGAAATTTGAGTATTTTCTTAGAAATGCGTGATGAAAATCCAGTCTTTGATCGTTTGAAGGCAATCCATGATATTGGTTTTCCTGCAATTGTAAAAGAAGATGGAACAATTTTTACAGATTGGGAAACATATCTCAAAGAACAAGGAAAAGAAATAATCACAAGGGATGGAGCTGCGTGTTCCATACAATAAGAAAGAGATGGGAGGACCATCTCTTTTAAAATTCTATTTTCATGTATTCTTTATGATCTAATGTATAAATCGTAAAGTCTGTATCTGTTAAGATGGCATATGTTCTTGGGTGGTTTTCTTTTGGTAAAGAAATTGATCCTGGATTTAATAAATAGATTCCGTTTTCCTGATATGCCGTAGGAACGTGTGTATGTCCACTTAAGAAGCAGTCATTTGTATTTAATGCCTGTGGGTTAGATGGTGTATATGTATGTCCATGTGTCATAAATACACGACGATCTTTGAGCAGGATATTGTTATATGCAGCTAAGACAGGAAAATCTAATACCATCTGATCTACTTCACCATCACAATTTCCTTTTACACAGATAAGTTTTGTTTTGAAGTCATTCATTATTGGAATGACTTTTTTAGGTGCGTAGTCTAATGGCAGATCATTTCTTGGACCGTGGTAAAGAATATCCCCTAGACAAAGAATATAGTCTGGCGTGTGGAAATCGTATGCGTTTTTGATCGCTTCTGCACCTGAGAGTGCACCATGAATATCACTGACAACTAAATATTTCATTTTGTATACCTCTTAAATTATTAAATATTTTATCACAGATAACATTTGAATGATTGTTCAACTTTACAAAGCAGACATAAGTATTTATAATTTTTCTAGTTAGTAAGAACTAACTCAGGAGAGCTTATGTTTTTGGAAATCAAAGATATTCATAAATCATTTGGAGAAAATGAAAATAGAGTAGAAGTTTTAAAAGGTATTGATATCAATGTGAATCAAGGTGAATTTGTGGTGATGCTTGGTCCAAGTGGTTCTGGGAAAAGTACATTATTAAATATCATTGGTGGCATTGAAGAGAGTGATGAAGGCTCTATTTCGATTGAAGGAAATAGTATGAATATGATGAATGAAAAGAAATTGTCACTGTATCGTAGAAATCATCTGGGTTACATTTTCCAGCAATATAATCTCATTCCAAATTTGACAGTACGAGAGAATATTGAAGTTGGTGCGTATTTATCTAAGCATCCTTTAGAGATTGATCCATTGATTGAAAGTCTTGGTCTAAAAGAACATCAGGATAAGCTTCCAAATCAATTGTCAGGCGGTCAACAGCAAAGAACATCGATTGGTCGAGCAATCATTAAAAATCCAGACATTCTTTTGTGTGATGAGCCTACAGGTGCATTAGATTATGTAACAAGTAAAGATATTTTAAAACTCATTGAAATGGTGAATCAGAAATATGGAAATACGGTCATTATGGTTACACATAATGCCGCGATTCAATATATGGCAGATAAGATCATTCAATTGCGTGATGGAAAGATTCGTTCTATTACACAAAACCCACTGAAAGTTCGTGCGGAAGAATTGGAGTGGTAATATGAAGAATCCTTTACATAAAAGATATATTCGTGAATTGAAAGATGATTTTGGAAAGTATGTTGTGATATGTATTCTTCTTGTGATTTCGATTGGATTTGTGTCTGGATTTGAAGTGGCAGATGGTTCTTTGATCAAAGCATATAATGCATCTTTTGAAAAATATAATGTGGAAGATGGAAACTTCACAACAGAAAGAACGATCACAGCATCTCAAAAAACAATTCTTGAAAAGAATGGAATTCAAATCTTTAACTTGAATAACTATGAGAATGCTTTTACAAATGGTACAACAATACGTATCTTTGCACAAAGAGATGAAGTGGATCGTGTGTGCCTGATGAAAGGTGAAATGCCTCAAGGTACAGGTACGATTGCGATTGATCGTATGTATGCAGATAATAATTGTTTATCGATTGGAGATACATTAGAAGATACTGATGGAAATGTTTATACGATTTGTGGTCTTGTTGCATTATCGGATTATAGCGCATTGTTTCAGGATAATGCGGAATTGATGTTTGATGCGGTGAAGTTTGGTGTTGGAATTGTGAGTGAAGAACAGTTTCAATCCTATGATGCAAATGCATTGAGAAAAACATATGCATGGAAATATGATGATACTTCTATTGTTGATAGTGACAGGGAAGAAGATGTGAGTAAAGATCTGCAAAGTGCATTGTGTGAAGTTATCAGCATTGAAGAATTCATTCCGCGCTATCAAAACCAGGCAATTACATTTACTGGAGAGGATATGGGTGGAGATGGGGCGATGATGGTTGTGTTTCTAGATATCGTTATTGTCATCGTTGCCTTTGTATTCGCAATTACAACACGAGATACCATTCAAAAAGAAGCTAATGTGATTGGTACATTCCGCGCAAGTGGATTTACAATTCGAGAACTTGTACATCATTATATGATCATGCCAGTCTTAGTGACACTGTTGAGTGCTTTGATTGGAAATATTCTTGGATATACATGGCTGAAAGATGTTTGTGCAGCAATGTATTATGGCAGTTATTCTTTACCAACATATGAAACGGTATGGAATGCAGATGCATTCATACAGACAACTCTAGTTCCTTGTCTGATCATGGCATTTGTGACGTGGATCGTTTTATGGCGCAGTTTATCATTATCACCTTTGAAGTTTCTTAAAAATGATCTTTCTAGAAAGAAACATCATCGGGCATTTCCTTTATCACATCGTTTTCCAATCTTTACGAAATTTCGTCTGCGTATCAATTTTCAGAATATTCCAAACTATATCATTTTGTTTCTAGGAATTATGTTTGGAAATACGATGCTGATGTTTGGGCTTGCTTTACCAGATATCTTACAGTCGTATCAAGCAAATATTGAAAAGAATCTGATTGCGAATTATCAGACAGTTTTATCAATACCAAGTGAAGCAATAGATGAGAATCATCGTTTTCAAAGTTTGATGCAATTCATGAAGTTTTCAAAAGCTGTGGAAACAACAAATGAAAGTGCTGAGAAATTCTCAGCATATACATTGCATACCATTGGCAGTGAAGCGTGTAAAAGTGATGAAGTGATGATGTATGGTGTTGCGGATGATTCTAAGTATGTAAGATTGCCTGTGGATGGTATTTATATTTCTAGTTTATATGCGGATAAATATGGAACAACGAAAGGAGATACGATTACACTCGTCGATGAAGAAAACAATAAGAACTATGATTTGACAATTGATGGCATTCTTCCTTATGAGGGTTCTATTTCTGTATTTATGCCAATGCAGCAGTTGAATGAAATGTTTGATTTGTCTGAAGATTTCTTTGCAGGGTATTTTTCAGATACTGAAATTACAGATATTGATCAGGCATATATTGGATCAGTGATTGACTTAGATTCCTTAACAAAAGTATCTCGTCAATTAACCGTATCCATGGGAAGTATGATGTATCTGGTGGATGGATTCTGTGTTGGCTTATTTGTAGTTTTAATGTATCTATTAAGCAAGATCATTATTGAAAAGAATGCACAATCTATTTCTATGACAAAGATCTTAGGTTACAACACCAAAGAAATTGGAAGGTTGTATATTCGCTCGATGACGTTCGCTGTTATTGTGTGTATTGCTTTATCGCTTCCAATCTGCAGTGTTGTGCTTGTAAGAGTGTATCGCATCATGTTGAAGCAGATGATGACAGGATGGATCATGTTTACGATTCATCCAATGATCTATGTAGAAATGGCAGTGTTAGGTTTTATGAGTTATGTTGTTGTGTCTATTCTAGAAATGAAGAAGATTCGTAATATTCCAATGGATCAGGCATTGAAAAATGTGGAATAACAAGAGGGAGTTATGAAGAAAATCAATTTATATTCAGCAGTTTTACTTTCACTGATGTTAAGTGCTTGTTCAGTGCGTGCAGAAAGCACAGTAAAATCTTCCACAAAAACAGAAGAAACAGTCTGGCAATATGATGGAGGCGATACTGTGCTTCCTTCTAAAAAAGAAGAAATGGTATCTGTACAGGCAGATGCAGCTGGAAATCCATCAAAGATTACAGTGGATACAAAACTATCTGGAATCAGTGGAAATGGAGCTGTAGAAGATATGTCAGATCTTAAAGATATTAGTAATGCACAAGGAGATGAACAGTTTAGTGAAAGCGACGGAAAGCTATACTGGCAGAATCTTGGAAATGATATTTCATATACTGGTACGAGCAATTCTTCTTTGCCGGTTGATGTGAAGATTACATATTTCTTAGATGATAGGGTAATTGATCCAAATGATCTTGCTGGAAAGCAAGGTCACGTAAAGATTCGCTTTGACTATACAAATCATGTTTCTTATGAAACTGTACATGTTCCATTTGTATGTATGTCTGTATTGATGATGGATGAAGATAGCTTTTCTAATATTCGAGTGAAAAATGGAAAAGTGATGTCAAGTGATGGTACATCTACAATTGTTGGTTTCGCAATGCCTTCTTTGAGAGAAGATTTGAATCTATCAAGCTATGAAGATATAGACATTGATATTCCACAATACGTAGAAGTTGAAGCTGATACGACAGACTTCTCATTAGACTTTACAGAAACAATTGTATCGAATGGTGTATTTTCTGAAATGGAAGATGAGGATCTGGATGATCTGAGAGAAATGAGTGATGCTTTTAAAGATTTAGGAGAAGCTGGGAATACACTTGTGGATGGTGGCAAGAAACTATCAAGTGCATTTTATGAAATCAAGCAAGGTACTGAAGGGTATCTGGATGGTGTGGATGCACTTTCTAGTGGTCTATCAGAATTGAAAGAAGTGAGTTCAACAATCAATGAGAATACTTCTGCATTAGTGGAAGGTTCTCAGCAATTGTCTGATTCATTGAATGCAATTGATGTGAATGCATTAGATACAACCGCAATGAATGCTATGGATAGTGTGAAGAATGATGTTGTGATGATTGCAAATGTATCAAAGATGATGGAAACACTTTCTTCTTCCTTTACTTCCTTATCCTCATCAATGCAATCTGTATTTGATGAATCACAAATTGATGAAGAAAAGAAACAGGAAATCACAAAGCAATTAGAGGATTGTTCTACAACATTGCTAGAGATGCAGGAACAGTTATCTTTGTCTTTGATGGATTTAGAGAATCAGATGGCAATGTTAGATGGTGTTGATCTAGATACAATCAAAGCACAATTGCTTTCTTTACAGGAAGCAACAAAAGCCTTATTACAGGGAACGACTGCTTTATCTAATGGTATCTGTGGACTTGATGGTGGCTTAACACAATTGTCCGATGCTTTAAAACAGGCAATTCAAAATAACCAGACATTGAAGAGAGCATATAGTCAATATGCATCTGGCTTAAAAGAGTTTGAAGATGGTATTGCAAAGCTGAATACAGAAGGATTACAGAAACTGTATGAAAAGGGTGGCAAAGAAGGAAGTAGGCTATTAGATACAATTGCATTATTAAAGAAAGCAGATGCATCATATCAATCATTTACATCTTTGTTAGATCAACAGGAAGGTTCTGTATCGTTTATGATTGAGACGGGGAAAATAAGTGAAAAAGACAATCATTAATTTCTGTGTATATTTTCACAATTCATTGCGTCAAATTAAAAAAAACATGAGATAATGTTCATGCTTGAAAAGGAGATTAAAAATATTTATGGCAAAACCAGTAGTATTAGTAGTCATGGATGGCGTAGGCTGGACAGACAAAGACAATGGTAATGCAGTAATGCATGCTTACAAACCTCAGATTGAGGAATTGATGACAAAGTGGCCTCATACAACAATCAAAGCAAGTGGTGTTGCGGTAGGTCTACCTAGTGATGCAGATATGGGTAACTCTGAAGTTGGACACAACGCTTTAGGTTGTGGTCAAATCTATTCTCAGGGTGCAAAGTTAGTAAATGAATCTATCGAAAGTGGAGATATCTATAAGGCTTCTGCCTGGGTAGGTGCAGTTGATTACTTAAAAGAACATAATGGTAAATTACATTTTGTTGGTTTACTTTCTGATGGTAATGTACATTCCAATATTTCTCATTTGATTGCTATGATCAAGGAAGCTAAGAAGGAAGGCGTTAAGGAAGTTAGAGTTCATGCTTTACTGGATGGACGTGATGTTCCTGAAACAAGTGCATTACAGTATGTTGATCAGCTGGAAGAAGTATTCAAGGAATTGAATGATGATACATTCCATGGATGCATCGCCAGTGGTGGTGGACGTATGGAAATCACAATGGATCGTTATGAAGCTGACTGGTCTATGGTTGAAAGAGGCTGGCATATCCATGTTATGGGTGATGGCAGAAAGTTTGCTTCATGCAAAGAAGCTATCGAAACATATAGAGCAGAAGGTAACTACACAGACCAGTATCTTCCTGGATTCGTTATCGCTGATGGCGAAACACCTGTTGGTACAATTGATGATGGTGACTCTGTAATCCTTTATAACTTCAGAGGCGATAGAGCTGTTGAATTCTCTAAGTGCTTTGATGATATGGATACATTTGACAAGTTTGATATGGTTAAGAAGCCAAAGGTATACTATGCTGGTATGCTTCAGTATGATGGAGACCTTAAGCTTCCTAAGAACTTCCTTGTTGAACCACCACACATTGAACATACAATGTCTGAATTCTTAGTTGAAAAGGGTGTTCATAGCTATGCTGTCAGTGAAACACAGAAGTTTGGTCATATGACATATTTCTGGAATGGTAACCGTTCTGAAAAGTTCTCTGATGAATTAGAAGTATGGGAAGAAGTACCATCTGATGTAATTCCATTTGATCAGAAGCCATGGATGAAGGCTACTGAAGTTACTGAAAAGATGGTTGATGCAATTGCAAGCGGCAAGTATCAGTTCATCAGATGTAACTATCCAAACGGTGACATGGTAGGTCATACAGGTAACTATGAAGCTACAATTATCGGTGTAGAAGCTGTTGATCTCAACCTCAGAAGAATTATGGATGCTTGTAAAAAGTATGACTATACAATGCTTGTTATGGCTGACCATGGTAACTCTGATGAAATGATCGATAAGAAGGGCAATCCTAAGACATCTCATTCCTTAGCTGTTGTACCATTTGCAGTATACAATGGACCAGAAGGAACAGAATGCAAGGAAGGCGATTTCGGTCTTGCTAATGTAGCTGCTACTGTATGTAAGATCCTCGGTTACGAAGATTATCCAACACAGTGGTTAGAACCAATCATTAAGTAAAAATGAACAAGAGGCGCAAGCCTCTTTTCTTTTTGTATCGTTAGATGTAAAATAGCGCATAAAAATCAGGAGTCGATCATGGAATATTTTACACAGTTTTATTTAGATCAAGAAAAAGATATGATTGTTGAATTATATAAGGAACAGGATCGTTTGTTCTATATTTTGCGTACACCAAACCATACAACTGGAAATCTGATCAGTAACCTTGCAAAGATGTGTGATTTAAAGATTTCTTTTGATGATGCAGGTTTGAAGATAATCAAAGGTGAAATTCCATGTTACTACAATGATGAAGGAAATCTTGTATATATTTTTCGCTTAAAGGATACAAAGGTTGCGAATATTTATCCAAATGGAATGATTGAAAGAAAAGCTTCGATTCCTGCAATTTCTAAAACATTGATGTCTCAGACAAAAAACTATCAGCTAGATTTTCAGAAGACAGTTGTTAAGACATTTATTCAAAGAGAATATAAGTTTCATACAGATCTGCATACACATATGAATGCAAATCTGACGGGAGATATGCTGATTGCATTGGGAATCAAACATCAAATTCTCTATCCATACTACTATGTCAAAAAATTAAAACTGAAATGTAGTGCATCTCAGATTGATGCTTTAGAAAAACAGAGAAGTGCTGTTGCGAAAACATTTGAAAATTCCAGTCTGGAAGGTAAATATCTGCAGCGTAGAATTGATGATACGACATATATTAATTTCGCAGATCTTATTTTAAATAATATTGAAAATGCTGCGTATAACATTCCTCGGATTCGTAATTCATTAGCTGTCATGAAAGATGGACAGGCTGTATTTACAAATCTTGAAAAAGTGTATTTATATCGCTATGTCTTTACAAAGGGAATCATAGCAGAAAAGAAGATTCCATTGGAACATATTGATGAAATAAATGATCATGATATTCAAATGTTATTAAAGCAGATGCTTCTAGATAAAACAAATCCTGTATATCAGAACAATTCATTATTCCAGGATAAGTTATTATGGATTGCGAGAAAATATCAGAAGGAAGGCATCCAGTATGTAGAAATATCTGATACAACGCTTGTTAAAAAAGAAGCATCGATTCATATGTTAGAAGAAGTACATTCTGTGATGCCTGCTGTTTATCAGGAAACAGGTGTCATGATTCGTTTTCTTGCATCTTTTCGTCGTATTCCATTAACAATTGTCAGAGATTCTATCAGTGCAAATAACTACAAAGATAATCTAGAAGCATTGTATGGTGTGATGATGGATCCATATGTTGCGGGCAGTGATATTGTTGGAGAAGAAATCAATGATATTCGTGAATTAAAACCATTGATTCAAGAAATTACTCATCTAACATCTATGGATGATTCTTTTGTCATTCGTATTCATGCAGGAGAAAATGATTCCTTGCGCAACAATGTATATAACAGTATTCGCTGTGTCGAAGAATCTTTAGAAATGAATCAGAAGATGCCGCATGTTCGTATTGGGCATGGTTTATATACTGCTAATCTATCTACAGTAAAGGGAAAAGCATTTTTAGAATATTTGAAAGAGAAGGATGTTGTATTAGAGTTCCAGATTACTTCGAATGTGCGCTTGAATAATCTTTCAGATTTGTCAAAGCATCCATTAAAACAGTATTTACATGCAGGTGTAGATTGTGTTCAGGGAAGTGATGGTGGTGCATTGTATGGAACAAACTCCATTGATGAACAGCTGTCACTGGAAAAAATTCTGCAATTGACAAATGATGACCTTGCTAAAATGTGTGAGAGTGAAAAGAAGATTATTGCTTTTTCAATGCATGCTTTTATAGAAAAGAAAAAGAAACTCGAACATGCATTAAAGACATCTTCTATGGAAACATTGTATGCAGAAAGAATGCAGTCATATCACGTAGATGATTTATCGAAAGATACATCTGAAATCTATGATTCATCTATTGTATTCAAAGACAAGATCGTCCCACTTCCAAGAGATAAATTTCCAGTCATTATTGCGGGAGGAAGTTTTAATAACGATACGCATATTACAAAAACAAGAAAAGAATATTGTGCGTTGATTGATACACTCATTGAAAAGTGTGATCCTGATAAAGCGGTGTTTGTGATTGGTGCATCACTGAAAGGCTATGAGAAATATCTGTTAGATCATGCTAAGAAATTTGAAATCTTTGCATTTGTTCCTGCTACGATTTCTAAAGCCAGACTGTATGCTTTACAAAGAAGCAATGTTTCGATTCGTGTTGCAATTGAACCAAGCAGTATGGGAATCTATAAGTCAATAGCGTATGAAATCTTTAAGAGAAATGCATCTGTTTTATTAGCTCTCGATGGAAATTCCTCTGTTGTCAATCTTGTACAGGAAGCAAAGAATGCAAAGTATCCTTGTCGTATTTTTGTAAATCCACATTGTAAGATGCTGAAGAAGAAGGCAGATAGTCTATTGGGCTATGTCACTTTATTACACGATTCCAACAATGAAGAAGATGTATTAAAATATATCCATGCGTAAAAATATATTATTTGAAAAAAAGACACTTGGTGGTACATTACGTGTCGTTGATACCGTTTTAGATGATGAAGCAGTAAGCTTTTTACTTGTGAATGATACGTATCAATCTGCGATGTATCTGAGTGAAGAAAAAAAGTATGATCTTGTATTTCCGTATATGAGAAGATTTGATTATGCTTTTTTTGTGAATCCAGAGATTCAGAATACATTTTTGATTGGTGGTGGCGGATTTGCGTATCCAAAGTTTTATGTGCATACGTATGAAAATGCTGAAATTACAGTTTCTGAAATTAATACAGATGTAATTTCTGTTGCGTTTCAGTATTTTGGATTACATGATTTAAGTGAAGATGAAACAAAGAGAATGCATATTGTGAATGAAGATGGCATTGAGTATTTAAGAGAATCTAACAAGAAGTTTGATTTGATTATCAATGATGCTTTTACTGGAAAAAAAGAACAGAGAAGAGATGAAGAAAGTATTCAAATCATTCATGATGCTTTAAATGAAAAAGGAATTTATATTGTGAATGTTCCAACGGCTTTGAGTGGTCCATTTGCAAAAAAAGGCAATGCATTCCGTAAATTATTACAGAATCATTTCAAACACACTGTTTTACTGGCAACCCAAGAAGAGAAACAACCATTTGAGAAGCAAAACGTATTAATGATTTCCAGTGATAGCGAACTATTATGAAGACAAAAGAAACAAAAAATTTAGAGAAGGCATTAGATGCCTTGAGTAAAGCAAAAAGAGAATATGGCTGTGAAGAAGTGACAATTGGATTTAAAAGCAGTGGTCATGGAGATGAAATCGTTGACTATATGACAATGGATGCAAAGGGTATCTTTAAATGTTATGAATTGAAAGTGACATTACAGGATCTTAAGACGGACAACAAGAAATCTTTTTATGGAGATTACAATTATCTTGTTGTATCAAAGAGTCTCTATGCTAAAAATCCAACATGGGCAAACTATATCCCTCCATACTGTGGAATATTGGTTGGGGAAGAACTGACAGTTAAAAAACAGGCAAAGAAAAAAGAAATTTTAGATGAAACTAGAAAAATGCTGGAAGATTCTTTGTTGCGCTCTGTATTCTGGAAGTATGAAAACTATAAAGATGCAAAAGATCTTACTAACATGCGTGAATTAAAGAAACAGATTCAGGTATGTCAGGATGCTTTGCTTGAAAAAGAAAGAGAAAACGAAAGATTAACATTTACATACCATGACTATGAGTTTTACTATCGTAAAAATCATAGAGATCCATCTTTTACTCTTGAACAGGCTGCAAAAAATGAAAGAATGCAAAGTGCATGTCGAGAAAAAGAAGGGTATACATGGATGAAAACAGATGGAAAATATGTTTGTCCATCTTGCAGGAAGGAAGCTATCTGTTGTGAAGGAATACAGCAGTTAACAGAGTTTTGTCCATTTTGTGGAACAGATCTTAGAAAGTAATATATCTATGAAGAAAATAACGATTGGAATCGTAGCACATGTAGACGCAGGAAAAACAACATGCATAGAAAGCATGCTTTTTCATGCTGGTGTGATTAGAAAAGCGGGTAGAGTAGATCATAAAGATACAGTGATGGACTTTGATGAACAGGAAAGAGGACATGGTATTACGATCTATTCAAAAGAAGCACATTTTACGTGGAAAGATGCAGATGTATACGTGATTGATACACCTGGGCATGTAGATTTTTCAAGTGAAATGGAAAGAAGCTTACAGGTGCTCGATCTTGCAGTGGTGGTAATTAACGGGCAGGATGGGGTGCAGTCACATACAGAAACAATTTTCCAATGTCTGGAACATTATCATGTACCATTTATCATTTTTGTAAACAAGATGGATATTGCACATTTCACAAAAGATGAATTACTGGAAGATCTTAGAAAACATTGCAGCGATATGTGTATTGACTGGGCTTCTAGTGATAAAGATGAAATGCTTGCGATGATTGATGATGATATTCTGCAGGAATATTCACAAACTGGTGTTATTGATTTTAAAATGCTCCAGGATACATTTTATGAAAGAAAGTGGTTTCCTGTATTGTTTGGATCTGCTTTAAAAAATGATGGTGTGGATGCCTTATTGGATTTGATGAATGAAATTTCTAGAGAAGTTGAATATCCAGATAGTTTAGGTGGTCGTGTCTATAAGATTTCTATGGATGATGCTGGTAATCGTCTTACGCATGTGAAAATTACAGGTGGCATATTAAAAGCAAAAGATGTGATCAATGAAGAAAAAGTTGATCAGATTCGTGTATATAACGGAACAAGCTTTGTGATGGTAAAACAGGCAGAAGCTGGAATGGTTGTCTCTTTGAAAGGGATTCAGTCATTAGAAAGTGGACAGGGCATTGGTTTTGAAGAAGGTGTCAATGAACCAGTTCTAGCAGCATATATGAATTATGAACTTGTTTTGCCAAGTGGGGCAAATGCATTGGTACTTGCGGATGCATGCAAACAACTGGCATCTATTGATCCAACACTTGCGATTAGTGTGGATGAGAAAACAAAAAGAATCCATGTACAGATCATGGGTGAGATGCAGATGGAAGTTCTGCAGAAAAAAATTGAAGAACTGTCTGGAATCAAGGTTGGCTTTTCAACAGGCAGGATTGTTTATCAGGAAACAATCAAAGAAGCAGTGGAAGGTGCTGGTCACTTTGAACCATTGCGTCACTATGCAGAAGTACATGTTTTACTAGAACCATTGAAACAAGGAAGTGGAAAAGAAGTAAAGAGTATTGTCAGTACAGATATGGTATCTTCTTCCTGGCAGAAAAGTATTTTGTCTGCGTTAGAGAAGAAGCAGCATCGAGGTGTATTGACTGGTTCTTTATTGACAGACGTTAGAATTACACTGGTTGCGGCAAAAGGTCATATCAAGCATACCGTTGGCGGAGATTTTCGACAGGCAGCGTGTAGAGCAGTCAGACAGGCATTGATGAAGGCAGAGTCTGTGCTGTTAGAACCTTATTATGCATTTGTTCTAGACTTGCCAAATGAATCTTTATCGAGAGCTTTATATGATCTGGAAATGAAAGGTGCACATGTAGAAGTGGATACCAATGATGATGGCTCGATGCATATTCATGGAGATGGTCCTGTCAGAACAATGATGAATTATCAGAATGAAGTAGTTTCCTATACAAAGGGAAAAGGTAGATTTCAGGCATCGTTGAAAGGATATTTTCCAACGTCACAACAAGATGAAATCGTTGCTTCCTTTGATTATCATCCTGAAAATGATTTGAAAAATCCAAGTGATTCTGTGTTCTGTGCAAATGGCAGTGGATTTAGTGTTCCATGGGATAAGGCTGATGAGTATATGCATATTCAGCCAAAGGAAGAATCGAGTGTTTCTTATCAGAATGTGCGCTACAAGGTATCGAATGAAGATCTTAGCTATATTGACTCTCTAACTGCAGGTAAAAATCGTAACCTGGAAAAAATGGAAGCAAAAAAGCGCACACAGGAAAAAGAAAAGCAGGAAAGAGTCAGAGTGGAAGAGTTGCGAAAAGTACAGGCATCTAAAAATCTTGAAGAATTATTGATTGTAGATGGCTATAATATGATTTATGCATGGGACAGTCTGAAAGAAATTGCCTATGAAGATATTGGGCTGGCACGTGATCAGCTGATTACATATCTGTATAACTATCTTCCCTATCTGGAACATGATATATGGGTCGTATTTGATGGATATCAGGTGAAAGGTAACATTGGAACGACACTTCATAAAAAAGGATTGACGATCATTTATACAAAAGCGGATCAGACGGCAGATGCATATCTTGAAAAGAGTGCATATGATTTAAAGAACCAATATCGTGTTACGTATGCTACGAGTGATGCATTGATTCAAAATGCGGTATTTTCACAGGGAGCATTACGTATGAGTGCGAAGGAACTGGAATCTAGATTAATATTAAAGAATGTGATTTTGAAATAGAATTGAGGGAAAAAAGTATGGTAGGAGTCATTTTAACGATTGCGATATTTCTTTTTACAGGATTTATGGCTGTGATGAAAGGACAGAAATTATTTTCACTGTTTCTGACAATTTTTGCATTTAGCTTAACATTTGAAATGGTTGTTTCCACATATGGACAGACATCTACAACAATGGCAATTGCTTTGGGTGCTGCAGTTGTTGCGGCAATTCTTGCACAGTATGCTGAGAAGTTTGCGTTCTTTCTTCTGGGTGTTGTAGCGGGTGTATTTTTAGGGTATCTTCTAATTCCTTTTGTACATGGAATCAGTGGAAATCTTCAGCTTGTTGCGGTAATCATCTTTGGTGTTATTTTTGGCGCAGTTACAGCACATTTTCATAAAATCTTTATTCGTATCGCAACTGCATTTATTGGGGGAAGGATCTTAAGTATTGGTGCATTATTTACAATATTTAACATGATGCATCTAATGGATTTTGCATCCAGTGATATTTTGACAAGTATGAAAGCTACAAGCATGTATATGACGACAACATTTGTGAATCAATATGCAACGTATATTCTTGCAGGTGCAATCCTGTGTGCTGTGATTGGCTTTTTTGTACAGGGAAAAAGGCATTGATGTATGGCAATTCTTGTAAAACCAGAACGAAAGGAATTGTCCTTTGTGAAAAAAATACATGAAAATGTAAAGACAATGGCATTTCAGGAGCATACCGATACATATACAGAAGAACAGCTGGATAGATTGATGTATAAGATGAATCAGGATGATCCACATTTCTTCTATCGTTTTGTGTATTGTGACGGCTGTCAGGATTTTGTATCTGAAACTTCATGGAAATATGATTCTAAACTGGATGCGTATATTTGGAACGTAATTGTACGTAGTGATCTTAGGAAAGCTGGCTATGGTCATGAATCATTACGCCTCATGAAAAAAGAAGCAGTGAAATATGAAATTCCTGCTTTTGTATGTGAAATTCATGACAGGAATGATATTGGAGAAAAGTTTTTGATTCAGGAAGGATTTCAATGCATTCATACAGAAAACAATCATAAAAGATATCGCCTGGTACTAGGAAACTAGTACTTTTCTTTTGGATTGGTCTACAATAAGTAGTATGAAACAAGAAGATGTGATTCGTTTTTATGAAGGTGATGTGAAGGAAAATGATCCATTTTATTCTGATCCTAAAGCATATGTAACGTGGAATGCACTGTTATTTCCTGGCTTTGAAACAGAGAAGGCAAGAAGTGAAGAAAACAGATATTTAAATCCTGTATTTTTGGATCATATTCCTGAAGTGATTGATATGAGTGTGCAGTTGATCCATTGCATGTCAAAAGCAAAAGAGGATCTACATGTGTATCGTGTAGAACGTTTTGTGGACTATGCATGTTTTATGAAAGAAAAGAGAATCACTTCATTTCTTTCTACTTCTACTGCAGGCTTTTTAAATGCCTATCAGGATAAAAAACAGTTAGTGTTAATGGATATTACAATTCCAAAGGGATGTTACTGTGCTGATTTTTCTATGCTTTTAAATGAATATAAAAAGAGTGAAGAAAAAGAAATATTATTGCCACCATATTTGTCTTTTGACTGTCATGTGCTTGAGAAGCCTTTAAAGATTCAAAACATCAGTGATGGAGAAGGGAATCCTGTGAAAATCTATTGCCATATGGATATGAAAGGCTTTGATTTTCCTGTATTAGATGTTTGTGATGCATGCAATGAAAAGTATATACAGGCAGCTAAACGTGTGTATGCTGCACAGAATCATAAAGATGTTTGTGAGAAAGAAGATGTTGAAAAATATCTAACATTAAAAAAGTGGATCCAGAAGGAAATTATCAAACATATAAATAATGATTGAAAACGCTTTCTGCACGATGTAAAATAATTCAGGATTTGGAGGTTTTCATGATTAAGGATGTGTTCAATTCATTGATGAATGATAAGGTCCGCACTTTTTTTTGCTGGATCACATTTACAATTACATCAATGTTTATTTTTTTGTTTTTTACAGTTGCGATGAGTGATGCCGTTGGTGTTACGATGATTCGTGGGAAAAGTGATATTCCTACGATTCTGATGGTTGCTTCTGTTATTTTATGCTCTGTTGAAATTGTATTTGCGAACGATTTCTTTATTAAAAATAAAGCAAAGAGTCTGGCAGTACGTCTGGTATGTGGGGCAACCTATACGCAGAATGCAAGTTATCTGTTATTACAGACAGTTTTAATTCTATTAGTTGCATTACCTGTGGGAATTATTGGAGGCTTATGTGCGTTGCCTTTGGTGAATGTACTGCTTGTGAATATGATGCATACAGATATTGAAATTACATTGAATTTTCAATCTGTACTATGGGCATTCATTGTCCTTGGATATGTTATTTTCTGGACATTGTTATTGAACTTATCATTTTCCTATAGAAACAGTGCAGCACAGCTGTTGAACCCAAATGGATTAAAAAATCCACAGCCAAAGGAATTGAATATTGGCGGCAAGATTGGAAAAGTGTTTGGTAAATTCCTGCATATTGCATTATGGATTGCACCAATTCTTATGTTCTACTATCAGAAACAGCTGGTACTTCCATGTACATTTGCTTCTTTAGCTGGATATGTTCTTGTATTAAATGATTTATTTTTACCTTTCTTAAATACATTGATTAAAAATAAAATATCTAATGCAGAAAGTATTGTTTCAATTGGATTTTTCAGACAGGATCTGAAAGTGTTGCGATTGAGTCTCATGTTGTTTATTGTCAGTGGAACATTGTTGATTTCCATGCTGACAAGTACAGATAATCCAATCTATCAGGTATTAGTATTAATTACATACATTTCTATGAATGTTCTTCTTGCGATGTCTATTATGTTTAAATTTGCAAACGAAGTGAGTGATCGTAAATTGAAGTTTAAGACACTGTCTCATATTGGCTTTCTGGATTCTGCAAAGAGCCGCATTATTCTGAAAGAAGTATTCTATCTATATTTGTTTATCGTTGTATCTATTTTGATTTATCTCGTGAATATATTTGCGACATTATATCTAGGCGGCTTGTTAACAATGAAAACAATGTCAACGTTATTGATTGGCAGTATCATTCCAATCTGTATTTGTGGAGTCATTTCTGTATTCTATTACAGAAGCGCTGTATTGAAGAAGTAACAGGAGAATTTGTATGAAAGAAAATATTGTATTAGAAGCAGTTCATTTAAAGAAAGTATATAACTATGCGACACCAAATGCGTTTGAAGCATTGCACGATATCAACTTCCAGGTACATGAAGGAGAATTTGTAGGTATCATGGGTCCAAGTGGTTCTGGTAAATCTACATTTATCAATAATATTTCTACAATTGATGAATGTACGGAAGGTAAAGTATTGATCAATGGCAAGAATGTCAGATCCATGTCTGCCAATGAAATTGGACATTTCAGATACCAGAATCTAGGATTTATCTTCCAGGATTTTAATTTGTTAGATACTCATACAATGTATGAAAATATCTCTATGCCTTTAGCACTTGCACATGTACCAAAGGCAGAAATTGAAAAAAGAGTAAACAATCTGGCAAATGAGCTTCAGATTACATCTCTGCTTCATAAATATCCAAATGAATGTTCTGGTGGTCAAAGACAGCGTGGAGCTATCTGCAGAGCACTGATCAATAATCCACATATCATTGTTGCGGATGAACCTACAGGTAATCTAGACTCTGTGAATTCTAGTGAATTATTACAGTTACTGCAGAAGATGAATAAAGAAAATGGCGTAACGATTGTTATGGTTACACATGATCCACTCATTGCTTCCTTTACAACGCGTCTTGTTTATATCAAGGATGGGAATATTGAAACAGTACTGGATAAGGGTGATATGAATCAGGATGAATATTTCAACCAGATTGTAGAACTCAATTCTAGAGAATCTAGGGAAATTTTAGCGAAATAACAAATAGAATCGGACAAAATTTGTCCGATTTCTTTCTTATTTCATACCGAAGTGAACGTAAATATTGTAAAATACGTGTATAAAATACAAACAGGGGGAAATTTATGGGACTAGAGAAAGTGATCCATGTAAATCGATGGGGTGTTTTTGAAGTATCTTTGAATGGAACAGACGAAGGAAATCCATTTGTTGAACAGACATTGACAGGTATCTTTACATCAAAAGATGAAAGTGTGTGCGTCAATGGTTTTTATGATGGAGATGGCGTCTACAGAATTCGTTTTATGCCTTCTTATGAAGGAGAATATTCTTTTGTCTTGCATGCAACATTTACAAAACAAGTATTTTCTGGAACGTTTGTGGTAGATCCACCAAAGGCAAATAATCATGGCCCAGTGCATGTACATGATACATATCATTTTTCATACGCTGATGAGACACCTTATATTTCCATTGGTACAACAGCATATGTATGGCATTTACAGAATGAACAGACAAAAGAACAGACACTCAAAACATTACAAGACTCAGCTTTCAATAAATTACGCTTCTGCATTTTTCCAAAACACTATGTATATAATTTTAATGATCCAGAATATTTTCCATACGTTGGAACACCAATGGATGCTTCTATATTGAATGAAAGTAACTTCATGGATTACATGGGAAAAAATGAAGGAAATAATTTTGATAAAACTAGATTTGTTCCGGAATATTTTAGAAATATTGAAGAACAGCTGCAGAAGTTATGTGATCTTGGAATTGAAGCGGATTTGATTCTATTCCATCCATATGATCGCTGGGGCTTCTCATCTATGACAAGAGAAGAAGATGAATTGTATTTGAAGTATATCATTGCACGTTTTGCGGCGTATCATAATGTATGGTGGGCAATGGCAAATGAATGGGATCTATTCCAGAATAAATCTGCAGAAGACTTTGAATATCTTGCAAACATTTTAGTGAAGAATGATCCATATCATCATTTACGTTCGATTCATAACTGCTTGAAAGTATATGATCAATCAAAGGACTGGATTACACATGTTTCTTATCAGAGAATTGATTTATACAAAACAGTAGAAGTTACAAATGAGCTCAGAGAACAGTATCATAAACCAGTTGTTGTGGATGAAGCTGGCTATGAAGGAAATATTCAGTATGGCTGGGGTAACTTGACTGCTGAAGAAGAAGTGAGACGTTTCTGGGAAATTGCAATGCGTGGCGGATATCCAGGACATGGCGAAACATATCTGAATGAAAATAATATCTTATGGTGGTCTCATGGTGGTAAACTGCATGGGGAAAGCCATTTGAGATTTGGATTCTTAAAACAGATCATGCAGGAAATGGATGGCAGCGAAATTGCGCCTCATCAGATTGAATGGGACAGTACATGTGCTGTCAGTGAAAATGACAAGGAAGAAAAGGCAAAAGGCCAATATATTTTCTACTTTGGTTTCCAAAGACCTGGATGCAGAGATTTCTTTATTGATGATGAAACAGATTACGCAGTTGATGTGATTGATACATGGAATATGACAATTCGCTATGCAGGTGTGTTCCACGGTCGCTTTAGAATTGCACTTCCTTCAAAGCAGTACATGGCTGTTAGACTGAGAAAAGCAAATGAAGCGGACTTGATTCGTGAAGTTGATTCGGAATATAAATCTGTTCGTCTAAAAGAAGAACATCCATTTGTAGCGGCAGAAGAAAAGAAAGAAGAACCTCAGGAAATTCCACCTGTACAAAAAACACCATTGATTCATAATGATCTGGATGAAGAAGATTATCTTGAACCAACAACGATCAAAGAAAAAGTTCAGCAAATGAAACCTTTTGAAGAAGAAGAGGAAATTGTTGAAAATAATCTGGATGAAGATATCAGTGAAGAAGTGGAAATCAAAGAAGAAGCAGAAGAAATAAAGGAAGAAAATCTGGATTTGAGTGATGTGAAAGAAGAAAGTGATGATGAAGCAGAACTTCCTGAAATCGTTACAGCTTCTATTCCTGTTTTTCACACAGATGATGAATTAGAGGAAGAAAAAGAAATTGATAATTTAGATGTACCAGTCAGCTTCTTTAAGCGCAGCGAATGATGTTAAATGACATTGATTTGTATCAGTGTTAAAATGTGATTATTCATTGGAGGAATTATGGAACAGTTAGAATTTAAATTTGATACACAGTTATTGATTGATGGTCATGATCTTGATGAAGATAAGATCAATGACTATATTACAGAACACTTTAAAGGTGACTGTCTATTAGTTGTTGGAGATGATACTTTAATCAAGATTCATTTCCATACAAATGAACCATGGCAGATTCTTGAATATGGTCAGTCTATTGGTGATATCTATGACGTTGTTGTAGAAAACATGCAAAGACAAGAAGAAGGCTTAAAAGGATAAAAAGAAATCACGGATTCAGAATCCGTGATTTTTAAATACTTCATTCATAATTTCTGGATATTTTTCAATTGGAAAGGATTGTCTGGAATATATTTTGTTTCCATAATCTGCAAGATATCCATGTAACCATACTCCCATACATAATGCATGGAAGATATCCGTCGTCATTGTTAATATTCCTGCAAGGATTCCAACAAGCAGATCTCCTGATCCTGCCTGGGCTAGTGACTGGTTTCCGCTTTGATTGATATATACATCTTCATTTGGAGATACAACGATTGTATTTGGCCCTTTTAGTACAACATAGACTTTGTTTTTGCGTGCAAATTGCTTTGCGTATTCTAATTTGTGATCTTTGATGACTTCAATTGGCTGATTGCAAATGGAAGCAAATTCTCCTAAATGTGGAGTGATAATGACAGGACAGTTTACAAATCTTAAAATCCATGTATTTTTGACAAGCAGACGCAATGCTTCTGCATCTAGTATGACGGGCTTTGTAGATTCTTGTAGAATCATATCCATGCATTCAACTTTACGTGGCATACAAACTGCACCAGAACCAAATGCAATTGCCTTTGCTTCTTTGATGCGTGGGTATAGTTTTTCTTCGTAGTTGTTATAGTTGAACGGGTGGAATACTGGCGTAATATGATGTGCAGCTACTATTGGATAGATTTCATCTGGACAGGAAACATTGATATAAGGAGTGCCAACGGTTTTAGCTCCTATGATATTTAAGCTTAGTGCACCAGCACATCCATAGCTTCCTCCAACAAGATATGTTTTTCCATATGTCCCTTTATATGCATTGACTGGTTTTTTTGGAAAAAGAGAAAAGAATCGTTCTTCATTCATTTCGTAATACTTTGTTGGAATTGTGTGTGGTAAATGTAAATTAATCAATTCACATGTATCAAACAATTGATGTTCTTTTTGAAGCATATGAAATGGTTTGTAACAATCCAATGCAAATGTAATTGTTGAATGAATAGCATCTAGATCATGATAGTCGCTGTCTGCTTCTGCACCACTGTTGATATCAATGGAATAAACAGTTTTGTTGGATTGATTGATATATCGGAAAATATCTCGGATATTCTTCTTTAATTCACCATGATAAGAAAACCCATATACCGCATCAATAATTAAATCCGCCTGATCAATATATTCTTGTTTATATGAATAGATATATTTTGAATCAATCTGTTTACCTGCGTAGATTGCTTCGTTACTGACAGGTTCTCCATCAATGGGAAGAATTTTAAATGTGTAGTCTTTTAAATATTTACAGATGGTATAACCATCTCCGCCGTTATTTCCATTTCCAGCAAGTACAACGATGCTGTCCTGCCTGGAAAATGCATGCATGATTTTATCTGCGATGAGTCTAGATACCGTTTCCATGATTTCTAGTGATGAAAAGCCTGATAAAGACTCGATTTTCTGCATTCCTTTTCTATCAATGATCATACTGACTTCTTTCTTGCATTAATGATATCACATGTTATTTGAAAACTTGTGAAATAAATGTATGTATTATGATAAATATGCTATAATTTGAATATAACAAAGGGAGGTATGATCATGCCAGCAAAGAAAACAGTCTCAACAATAGAGACTAAAAAAGCAGCAGTGAATACAGAAGAAGCTAAGAAAGATACAACTGTAAAAAAGACAACTGCGAAGAAAACGACTACAAAGGCTGCTCCTAAGAAAGCAACAGCGAAAAAGGCTGCAGATAAAAAAGAAACTGTAGAAAAAGAAACAGCTAAAAAACCAGCAACAAAGAAGGCAGCTGCTAAAAAGACAACAACAAAAAAGACAACAAAGAAGGTTGAAGAACCAGTTGTTAATAAAAAGTCTGTAAAGGATTATGAAGATATCATTAACTGGAAGAAGGGCGAAGCTCATGCAATGGATTGGCTCTATATCGAAGTGAATGCAAATGATCTTTTAACAGAAGTTGAAGCAGGTGTAGATAACCTTGATACAACATGTCAGGCTATCATGAACTGCATGCTTGAAGGTGACGTATTCGTAGTTGAACCAACAGGTGCTAATAAGGTAAGTCCAGCATTATCTGTTCGTTACTACTGCGATAACTTATCCGAAGATCGTAAAAAGTATTTCGAAAGATAAATTATATGAAAAGTAGAGAATTTTGCTTCTCTACTTTTTTATAACAGTATTTTGTCTAAGCACATTAGTATGAATACAGTAATCACAAGTACTATGATAATTGCGATACAGCGTCCGAGCATTCTTTTATATGGATTTGTATCACTCATGCATGGGAATTCATCAAAGAGTGATGTCCAGTGGGTACAGATATCAATGATTGCAATACAGCTTGTTAAATGCAGGAGGCGATAAAGTGTAGTGAATACAGGCTGTGTGATAATCATATCATCCCAGATGACATCTCCACTAAAACAAGAAGCGATGATCAAAACATAGACAATGCCTGCGATAATCATATGGGAAAGCTTTTTGCTTCGAAATCCTGGAATATTGATTCCATCAATCATTCGATGATGCTTGAATACGGAAATGACTTCTTCCATGGTTGTGAGTTCTTTGTGGATACATTGCATTGCTAAATCATCATATTCATGATTTGGAAACATTGTTTTCAATAAATAGCCAATGCATTGAATGTCTATCCATTCTTCACTGTCTGCACGTGCCTGTTCACCAACAGAAATCTTGACTTTATCATTGGATGTGATCCAGATTGAAGCAGGATCTAAGCTTCCAAGAATGATTTTTGGAGAATTATGATGCAGGATCTGCATTGTTTTCAGTATTTCATTCATGAAGTATTTTCTTAGTTTCAAAGAAATACCTTCATTGAGATATTCCTGTAATGTATTTCCTTCTGTTGTTTCTTCCAGTACATAAAGCATGCCATCGATTTCTCTATAATTCTCAATCGCAATGATTCCAGGGATATTCTGGCTGCTCAATGATGAAAAAACATGGATGTCATATTTTTCTAATGTTTTATTTGCCATATATATTCATTACTTTCTATCCAAATTTTATCATGACAATCATATAAAGTGTGTAAGTGTTTACTGATTATTTGTGAATGTAACAATTTTCATCATAATTTGATTGCATTTTCAAAATATAGAATGTATGATAAATAAGCGAGTTAGTTATGAAAAATGTCGTAAGTAATAAATATTTCTATTATTATTTTAGGTAATGAGGGTAATGGATAATTGCCCGTTTTATAGTGAATAGGCATTATCTAAAAAAAGTTGTACGTGAACAGCCATATGGATAATGCCATATGGCTTTATTTGTATCAAGAGGTAAGAGAATGAAAATTGAAATGCATGCAGAAAGTAAAACGTATCCAATCTATCTTGAAAGAGGAATTTTAAAAAAAGCAAAAGAATATATCGGAAGAAGTGGAAAGGTATTTTTAATCAGTGATGATGGTGTACCAGAACAGTGGAGAAATCTTCTTCAAAAGCAATATCCATCTGCTTCCATGTATGTATTTAAAAATGGAGAAGCAAGCAAGAACTTCGATACACTGCAGGATATTCTGAAGGCAATGCAGAAAGCTCATGTATCTAGAAAAGACAGTGTCATTGCATTGGGTGGCGGTGTCGTTGGTGATATGGCTGGATTTGCTTCCGCAATCTATATGCGTGGTATTCCATATATCAATATTCCAACAACTTCTTTATCTCAAATCGACTCTTCGATTGGTGGAAAGACCGCAATTGATTTCAATGGTGTAAAGAATTGTGTTGGTGCGTTCTGGCAGCCAGATATGGTTCTTGTAGATCCTGAAGTATTAACTACGTTGACACCTCGTCATTTCCACAATGGTCTAGCAGAAGCAGTCAAAGAAGGATTGATCAAAGATGAGAAACTGTTTGAAATCTTTGAGAGAGATGACTATGCTGATCATATTGATGAAATCATTGCGCGTTGCTTAAATATCAAAAAAAATGTTGTTGAACATGATGAAAAAGAAACAGGGGAAAGAAAGCTGCTGAACTTTGGACATACATATGGCCATGGGCTGGAATCTTATTTTGGAATGGATGGATATTATCATGGTGAGTGTGTTGGACTTGGCATGTTGAAAATATTGAATAACAAGGAAATCAAAGATCGTCTTGTTAAAGTATTAGAAAGATTGCAGTTGCCTGTGACATGTGAATATGATGCAGATGCAGTATTTCAATTAATGATGAATGATAAGAAGGCGGATCATGATCATATCTCCATTGTTCAGGTAGATGAAATTGGTAACGGCTATGTAGAAGACTGGTCAAATGAAAAAATCAGGGAGCGCTTATGAAAAATACATTTGGAAATAATTTAACAGTTACATTGTTTGGAGAATCTCATGGAACTGCAATTGGTGCTGTTATGGATGGTGTGCCAAGTGGTGTCAGAATTGATATGGACATCATTTCTAGAATGGTAAATCAAAGAAAGGCAGCGGGTACGATTTCTACAGGCAGAAAAGAAGATGATATTCCAGAGTTTGTATCTGGTGTGAAAAATGGAGTAACTGAAGGAACACCAATTGCTTTCTTTATCCAGAATAAAAACGTACATTCTTCTGACTATAATGCTTTAGAAAATGTTGCACGTCCATCACATGCAGATTATGCAGGACACATGAAATATCGTGGAAATGAAGATGCAAGTGGTGGCGGTCATTTTTCTGGCAGATTAACAGCACCTCTTGTTGTGTGTGGTGCAATCTGTATGTGTATGTTAAAAGAAAAGCATATTTCGATTGGTACACATATTTCACGTATGATGGATATTGTTGATCGTCCGTTTGATGAAAATAATCTTCTGCATGATATTGAAATCTGTAATGAAAAAACATTTTCTACATTAGATGATGAAAAAGGACAGGCAATGATTGCGTTGATCAATGATGCTAGAAATAAACAGGATTCTGTTGGCGGTATCTTAGATACAGCAATTGTTGGCATGGATGCAGGTGTAGGGGAACCGGCATTTGATTCTGTAGAATCGATGCTTTCTCATGCATTATTTTCTATTCCGGCATGTAAAGGTGTTATGTTTGGCAGTGGATTTGATTTTGCATCTATGTATGGCTCTAAAGCCAATGATGCATTTGAAATGAAAGATGGCAAGGTTACAACTGTGACAAATCATAATGGTGGTATCAATGGTGGAATTACAAATGGTATGCCAATTCGTTTCCAGACAGCATTTAAACCAACACCTTCGATTTCTCAGAAACAAAAAACAGTCAATTTTAAAACAAATGAAAATGTTGAAATAGAAATTCATGGCAGACACGATCCAGCAATTATTCATCGTGCTAGAGTGGTTGTGGATGCAATGTGTGCAATTACACTTGCAGATTTATTAATTACGAGATACGGCACAATGTATTTTGGAGAAGAAAGATGAAATTTGGATTGATAGGATATCCTTTAGGGCATAGCTGGTCAAAAGAAATTCATGGTCATTTTATTTCTCATCCATATGAGATGTATGAGATGAAAGAAGAAGTGCTTGATGTTTTTTTGAAAAGCAAAGATTTTGATGGATTGAATGTAACCATTCCTTATAAACAGACTGTCATTCCGTATCTTGATGGAATGGATGAAGCTTGTCAGAGAATTGGTGCAGTGAATTGTATTGTTAATGAAAATGGAAAGCTGAAAGGCTACAATACCGATTATATTGGTTTTATGGAAATGCTTGTACAGAACCATGTTGATGTGAAAGATAAGAACGTTGCAGTACTTGGTACAGGTGGTGCGTCAAAAGCAATCTGTGAAGCTTTACAACAATTACACGCTAATATCACACTTGTTTCTAGAAATCAAAAAGATGGTGTGATTACATATGATACATTATATGAGAATGAAAAACAGTTTGAAATCATTGTCAATACGACACCGATTGGCATGTATCCAAAGTGTGATGAAACTGTGATTGATATTCATCGCTTTACCAATGTGAATACAGTGGTTGATATTATTGCCAATCCATTAATGACACGCTTGCAGTTTGAAGCAAAGTGCATGGGAATAAAAGTATTAGGTGGATTTGAAATGCTTGTGCGTCAGGCATTTGCGGCAGATGAATTGTTCCTGCATCAGAAAATGGATGCATCAATGATTTATCCATGTATGAATGATCTTCTGTATGCGAGAAGAAATATCATATTGATTGGTATGCCAACGGCTGGCAAGACAACGATATGTGCCTCACTTGCGAAAGCTGCACATAAAAAAGCAATTGAAATGGATGATGAAATCGTTAAGAAACTTGGAACATCCATTAAAGAATGCTTTGCTTCAAAAGGAGAAGCTTACTTTAGACATGTTGAAACAGAAGTGGCAAAAGAACATCGTGAAGCTAAAGGTGAAATTATCTCTTGTGGTGGAGGCGTTATTACACAGAAAGAAACGATGCGATATCTAAGTGAAAATGGAATTGTAATCTGGATCAAAAGAGATCTTCACAATCTATTTCCAACAGATTCTAGACCACTTTCTTCCAGTGAAGAAGCCATCAAGAAAATGTATGATGATCGATATCCATTGTATGAGAAATACAGTGATATACAGATTGAAAATAACGAAACAATAGACAAAGTCATACACAAAATAATAACGTGTGTTAGAGGAGAATAGGAAATGATTATTACAGTAAAGAAAAGTGCAACAGAAAAAGAATTAGAGCGCTTAGAGAAAGACTTAAGAGGAAAAGGTCTACAGATTCATAAAAGTATCGGTGATGAATTTAATGTATGGGGCTTAGTTGGTGATACGGCACATATTGATGAAAGTAAAATTTTGGCACAGCGTTTTGTTGCGAATGTAACGCGTGTATCTGCACCATATAAACTTGCGAATAGAATGTTTCATCCATTGGATACCGTTGTTGATGTAAGTGGCGTGAAGATTGGTGCGAATGAACCTGTTGTTGTGATGGGTGGTCCTTGCTCTGTGGAAGGGGATGATCAAATCTGCCGTATTGGTCAGGAAGTGAAAGAATGTGGTGCGCAGATCATTCGTGGTGGTGCATATAAGCCACGTACTTCCCCATATGCTTTCCAGGGCCTTGGATCTGAAGGTATTCAGGATATGGTACATGCTAGAGAAAAGACGGGATTGCCAATTGTTTCTGAATTGATGAGTATTGATAAGCTGGACGAGTTTGTTGAAAATGTTGATCTGATTCAGATTGGTGCTAGAAATATGCAGAACTTTGATCTTTTGAAGGCAGTTGGAAAAACAAACAAACCAGTTTTATTGAAACGTGGAATGTCTGCAACAATTGAAGACTGGATCATGTCTGCGGAATACATTATGGCTAGCGGCAATCCAAATGTTATTTTCTGTGAAAGAGGAATTCGTACATTTGAAAAATACACAAGAAATACATTAGATCTCGCTGTTGTTCCGATCATTAAAGAAAAGACACATTTGCCTATTGTCATTGATCCTTCTCATGCTACGGGAGACTGGAAGTATATTGAAGCAGTATCTATGGCTGCAGTTGCTGCAGGGGCAGATGGATTAATCATTGAAGTCCATGATCATCCAAGTGAAGCGTGGAGTGATGGTGCACAATCTCTGAAACCTGAAAAATTTAAAGAAGTTGTTGATAAATGTAAATTAATTGCACATGCAATGGGCAGAGAGATGTAAGTATGGATACGCATTTTCATAGATCGAAACCAAATACAGATGCAAGTGTTACCTTGCCTTCATCAAAATCGTTATCTCATCGTGCACTCATTACTGCTTCACTTGCAGATGGTGATTCTTTGATTCATGGAATCAGTGAAAGTAAAGATACAGAAGCTACAATGAATGTGCTGTCGCATTTAGGGGTACAGTTTGAAAGAATTCAGGAAGGTATTCTAGTACATGGTATTGGTGGAAAGTTTGCATATGATGGTGCAGTTATGGATTGCAATGAATCTGGAAGTACATTGCGTTTCTTGATTCCGCTTGCAGCTTTGTTAGAGAAAAAAGCAACATTTACAGGCCATGGCCGTTTGATGGAAAGACCCCAGTCAGTATATGAAGAACTTTTTAAGCAAAAGAATCTTGTGTTTGAAAAAGAAAGATCTTTCCTGCATGTACAGGGGCCTTTACAAGGTGGAGAATATACAGTGAATGGTGATGTTTCTTCACAGTTTATCTCTGGCTTACTATTTGCATTGCCTTTATGTAAAGAAGACAGCGTGATTCATATTGTTCCTCCATTTGAATCTGCATCATATGTTAGATTGACACTGGATGCATTACAGCGTTCTAAGATCGTTTGTGACATGCAGGGGAATGATATCTATATTAAAGGAAACCAGGTTTATCAGCCAATTGACTGTACTGTTGAAGGGGATGATTCTCAAATGGCTTTCTTCATTGAACTTGCCATGGTTCAAAAGACACCTTTGCGTATATTGAATGTAAATCATGATTCTCATCAGGGAGATCATGTTATTCTAGAGATTGCGAAAAGAATGGGTGCATTCATTGAAGAAATTGATGGTGGATATCGTGTAGATGCAAATGAAATCCATGGAACAGAAATTGATCTGCAGGATTGTCCAGATCTAGGACCGGCACTTTTTTGTTTAGCTACGCAATGCGAAGGTACAACAATTTTTACACATTGTGAAAGACTGCGTATCAAAGAAAGTGATCGTATTGGTGTAATGGAAGAAGAGCTGAGAAAGCTTGGCTGTGATATTCATTCGGATGGTGGAACGGTTGTGGTGAATGGTCCATCTGAATTGAAGGAATCTGTTGTGCTATGTGGTCATAATGATCATAGAGTTGTGATGTGTTTGAGTATGCTTGCGTGTCTTTCTGAAGATATTACAATTTCAGGAAGTGAAGCAATCAATAAGAGTTATCCAAAGTTTTTTGAGGATTTAAAGAGGTTAGGTGTTAGCTATGATCAATAAGGATACAGTGTTTGCGGTCATTGGACTTGGTGTGTTGGGTGGAAGCTACGTTGAAGGATTGAGTCAGAAAGGCTATTCCTGCATTGGTGTGGATATTAATGAAGAATCCATTGCGTATGCGAAAGAAAAAGGATGGATTGTAAAAGGTGGAAGTGATCCTTCTATTGTGAAAGAAGCAGATATTGTGATTTCTTGTCTGTATCCGCATGCATTTGTGAAATGGATCAAAGAGAATCAGCAATATATAAAGCATGGTGCACTTTTATCTGATGTTACGGGTGTAAAAAGAAATGTGATTGAAAATATTAATGCTATTTTAAGAGAGGATATTGAATTTATTGCCTGTCATCCGATGGCAGGAAAAGAATATAAAGGTATTTTGTTTGCGGATGCTTCGAAATTTGAAACTGCGAATTTCATTATTGTTCCAACAAAAGAAAATACAAAAGAAGCAATTGATACGGCATATCAGCTTGCAGAAATCCTTGGTTTTTCTAGAATCAGTGAATTGAGTGCAGAGGAACATGACAAGATGATTGGCTTCTTATCACAGTTGACACACGTGATTGCGGTTTCTTTAATGAATGTAACAGATAATGAACAGCTGGTGGATTATACGGGTGATTCTTTCCGTGATCTTACAAGAATTGCAGAAATCAATGAATCCATGTGGCCAGAACTGTTTGTGGAAAATAAAGATTATCTTTTGAAAGAAATCACAGCTTTTCAGCAATCATTGGAGAATTTAAAAGAAATGATTGAGACAGAAGACTATGATGGTATGAAAAACAAGATGATTATTGCCACGGAAAGAAGAAAAAAGTTTAATAAATAACATTTATTTGATTTCAATGATATAATCTTTACATTATGAAGAAAAAAGAAATCAAAATATTAGTTGTAATCGCAGTGATTGCGGTTGTTGGGATTATCGCAATGCGATTTTTTCCTAAAAAAAGTACAGATCCAAATTTAACACCGACGGAGAAACCGAAAGGTGAATGGGTAGCAATTATTCATAAGAATGAAGTTGCACAATGGTTTGATTCTGGTGTTGATGGAGAATACACTGTAAAAGGTGACTATGGTGAAATGGTCGTTGAAGTCAAAGATGGAAGATGGCATGTTGGAAGCGTAGAATGTCCAAACCATACTTGTGAACAGATGGGTTGGGATGATGGCAGTAGTTTCATGCCAATTACCTGTATTCCAAATAACATTATGATTGGTACAAGTGAATGGGTGGAGAATTATTTATCCAATGAATAATAAAACAAAAAGATTTACATATCTTGCCTTGCTAAGTGCAATGGCAATTACATTGAATCTGATTGAAACCGCAACAATACCTCCGATGTTTGGCGTATTCAGAATTGGTTTAGCAAATATCATTGCTTTGGTAACAATACAGGTATTGGGTGTCAAAGAAATGATTATTGTGAATGTCATGAGAGTTATGATTGGCAATCTTATGAGTGGAAGAATCTTTGGATCTTCCTTCTGGATCTCATTTGGCGGTGTATTATTGAGCAGTATTGTTCTGTGTATTATGCATAAGCTGAAAGCATCGTTGATGTTTACTTCTGTGATGTCATCCATTGCACACTCTATTGGTCAGGTTTGTGTTGTTGCATTCTTCTATATGACAGGATATATCGCAGTGATACTTCCGTACTTCCTGCTGTTATCGATTCCAACAGGATTATTTACAGGATTTATTGCAAAGATAGCTTCAGAAAGAGTAAAACCTTTAAAGAAATGAAAACCAGGCAACTTTGCCTGGTTTTGTCATGTTAATGCAAGTCATCTTCATCAATGATGAATTTTCTACACTTTTCACAATGAAATACTTTGACTGTTAGATTTGACATGGAAGTTAGTTTAATTCCTTTGATGAATGGTGTAAAGTTCAGCAAACCTTTATCAGCATCTTCTGGAACCCATTTCAGAGCATAACGATCTTGAGAAATCGTTCCTGTTTTCATTTCTTCTTTGCAAAATGGACATTTCATATGAAATCCTCCGTAATCATATTGTAAATGAAAAATAAAAATTGGAAAATACTTTGGAATTAGTTATGGAAAATAGTAGAGAAATAAGAAAATGTAGATGTTGTGTATAAATGAAATTTTAATCTCATAATGGCAAGTGACAATTTTTTAATAAAATTTAACATTTGCTGATGAAGTGATATCTTTTGAATATGTCACTCTGTAGGCACTGAATGTTGCGTGGCTGGTAACTGTTGCATAAACATAACCCTTCCATGGAGAATTTTCAACAGCCGTGATACTGTATGCTTTCCAACTGATAAATCCATATGCAACGCCATCTTGATTAGCTCTTTTTGAATTGACGCTTAAAACAGTATAATTATCCATTGGACATACATACCAGGGAAAAAAGAAATTCTTTTTGAAATTTACAAGAAGAATGGCTATGGAGTGAAATCAATCAATAAAATGTTAAAAAATATGATGGATCAATCAAGTATTCACAAAGTGAAGATACTTTGGCATGTAGTATTGCGATTTATAATGGATAAGCGCTATTGCTTATCTTTTTATGTTCCTGAATATAAATATCACATACCCAACCAATTTTTAAGCAGGTAATTGCAGCAACAATAATCAATCTAATTTCAGCAACAAATAATAATGCGGCTAGCATAACAATGTCCTCCCTGTAATCTAATTATATTTATTTGATGCGAAATGTAAGCTGTACAAGAATAATTGGTATAAATATAGAAAAAAAGATCCAATTACTGGATCTTTCAGGCAGGGTTCGAGATATCATACTCGAACTCTGAATTATTCAGCTGTTCTGCACGTATCGTTGCACTTGGACCAAGCAGATTGGAATTGATAACGATATGATCATCATACAAGTATGCACTGTTCAAGAAACATTCAAACAGTTTATCTTTATCTTCTGCATTGCTTCTGACTTGTTTGGACCAGTATACAAAATCCTCTTTCGTAATAACAATCTTGTTGTTCACTTCTTCGTCTTTAATTGATTGGATCAGCTCATCTTTTTCTGCTTCAAGAGCAACCAGTCTTTCTTTTGTGGAAGAAGTGATAATACCTTGTTCAATAGCGCTCACAAGATTGCTGATTCCTTTTTCTGTCTCTTTCAGTCTCGTTTTGAGATTATCCAGCACGGAATTGTCATTCAATTTCTTCTTCTGGTGCTCCTCAAAGCGAACAGACAGCAGCTCAATCAATTTATCATCTGACAGCCTTTTGGCAAGCTCATCATAGATTGCATTTTCAATCACATCTTTCGAAACTCTCTTTTTGCAGTCACGGCAAGCGTAGTAATAATATTTTCTATTTGTTTTGCTTGTACCGTATTCTCCAGTCATGTAGCCACCACATTGGCCACAGAAGAGTTTGCCTGTCAGATTGTAAATGACTGTATCTCTTGCTTTCGGCTTTATTGATTTTTTCATATTCTGAACTCTCATATATGTAGATTTATCTACAATCATAGGCATACCGCCTTCGCAGATATAGTCTTTGTAGATGTAGGTCCCTGTATATTTAATACTCTTCAGTATTCTGTATATAGCCTGCTTGGTAAATTTTTTGCCAAGAAAGAGATATCCGTCATGTACTAAGTCTCTTGCGATATCTGCACCAGTCTTGCCTGCAACTCTTTCATCAAAGATCCGTTTAACAACTGCTGCTTCGTCTGGATCCAATTCATATGTTCCATCTGCTGCAGTTCTGTAGCCATAGATTCTCTTTCCGAGTGTTTTATGTTCTAAAGCAGAATCAAGATTTCCACGTTTTACATTTTCGGAAAGATTGGCAGAGTAATATTCGGCCATGGATTCCATCAATCCTTCCATAATAATGCCTTCTGGTCCTTCGGAAATTGCTTCCATGGCAGAATATACACGGACTCCATTTTTCTTTAGTTTGCTTTTGTATATGGCCGAATCATATCGATTACGAGCAAAACGGTCAACTTTCCAAACGATAACAGCTGTAAACTTTTTAGATTCTGCATCTTTTATCATTTGCTGAAAACCTGGGCGTCTGTCGGTAGTACCAGTGCGTGCTTCGTCTGTATATTCTTTGATAACCTCAAAGCCTAGCTTTTCTGCATATGATCTACAGTCACGGATTTGGCCAATGATTGATTCTTCACGCTGATTTGAAGAGGAATAGCGTGCATAAATTACTGCTTTTTCAGACATATGATCATCTCCTTTTGTTTGACGTTGTAAATTGCTATAATACTTATAAAGATAACTTGTGAAGGATTAACACTGTGTCCCAAAATGGGATAGGTACATTGTACTGAGCAATCACATGTGCCTGGGGTTATCTTTTTTTGTTTCAGTCTGTATGTTGCATTTTTATTCAAAAAGTAGTAAGCATTTACGTAAAATTCTCAATTTAACACCTTGTAAAGTGATTTGTGCTATGCTAAACTCATTATGTAACTTCGGTAATCCACTTTAGGTGGTAATAATGGAGGATTTCAAGAAAGCGCCGTATTTGCGGTGCTTTCTTGCTTTTTATATTATTTGATCTACATAGTAGTCGCGTATTATTTCCTTTATGTTTGCTATATCTTTATCACTTAAAACTACAACATTACCATTAGAATCTTTATATGGTTGAGCAAGCCTTTTTATACTAATCCTTCTCATATCATTGACTTTTATATAATTGGTTTTTCCATTAATAATTACAGGATAATTTGACTTATATCTTTGACATGTGAGTTTTGATGAAACAGGAATAACAATTACACTAGAATCATTTATTTGTTTTTTAGATATGAGTTTTCTAAAAATCAGAACAGGTCTTAATTTTTCTAATTCTGAGCCTACGTTTCTCCCTAACTCTGCCCAGTATATGGAATGAATTTTAATGCCTGGGAGTGTTTTTAATTTACGCTGAAATTGCAGTTTTGTTTTAAAGTCAAACCATGTCAAATATTTATAATAGTCTTCAGTTAATATATAATTTTTTTTAGTTATATTTTGAAATCTTTCGTGTGATAGATTTTGATAAGTGTTTGTAGTTTTGAATAATAGGCTTCTAATTACAGTCTCCGAAAGTTGCAGATATATCTGATAATCTACATTTACAATTTTCCCTTTAATTCTTAAAACAGATGTAATATTTTGCTTATCAATTTCAAAGCTTTTTTCAGGGTATAGAACTTTATTTAATTCATCGATTTTTATAAAGTTCTCATTTATGTCTGCTTCTTCTAATGGAATCATGCAAACTCTATTTCCTAAATTTGTGTCACATAAATACATCGCAATTTTTTGTTCACCACATGCGTCATTATAATGGTAGATATTTCCATGAAATAATTTTAAGTTTTTTTCCATATTTTTTCCTTTCTGATAGAATATATGTGAAGATAGCCCAAATGGGTAGGGTAGAGCCACTGACTTGTTCAGTGGTTTTATTCGTTCTGAAGCTTTTTAAATTTGAAGTATTAATTTTTATATGATATAAAATATATCGTAAATTGACCGGTTGGTCGGAAGAAAGGTTACATCAATTTGGTGTAGTCTTTTTCTTTACTAAGATACTTAATCATTGATACGAATCTCTTTCTATTAGTTCTATCTCGCAGTGTTTTGGTTCACACGTATACAAAAAATAGGGGCTCGTGCCGAAGCCGAACCCCTCAAAAAATCTTTCGATTTTTTTCAATGTGTAATTATACTATGCTAATTCTTCAAAATTATCAAATATTTTTTGAAGAAAAGCAAAAGTATTGGCTATATTAGCAAAATGGTGAATTCAAGAAATAGAATAAATGAAAAGATCATCTTTCTTCATGTCAGCAATACGGAAGAAATCTGTGATCTGATGCATTCTTTTCTTGATTGATAATAGAATTTCCTGTGTATCACAGCCTGTATACTCTCTTACAAGTGTGAATAAAGCTGCATATCTATTGATATACTTGCTCGCTACTCCATTGTAGCCTTTATACCATTTCTCTATCAGCCTGTGAAATGCATTCACATTGTTCAAATGATCGAGGGATGTATATGTAGTATGATCTTTCATTACTCTTATTTCGCAGTGTTTTTCTGAAAGTAAATTGTTGTATGCAGTTTTCCCGTCAATCCATGCCATACTGTTTTCTCCAATGCTGTTTGACAGTTTCATTAAATCTCCACTTGTTGGTGTTGCTGTGTTTGTCGCTTTTAAAACAGCAGTGCCATTTCTCTGCACTGCTGTAGGTAAACATATCTGTTCATTTGACAGTCCTCTTTTAGAAGCTGAACCGCCACGTTTTCTTGGTTTCAAATTATCTTTTTTTTCACCTTTATGTGAATTTAGAATGTACTTTTCATCCAGTTCTATTTCTCCAGAGACAACCGTATCTGCAATCATTTTTTCAAGCATATGAAGCAGCTTCATGCGCATACGCCAGACTGTATATGTGCTTATATTCATATTCGCTGCTGATTTTTCTA
>OFMO01000248.1_pt1 | contig 50089 bp, 46 predicted proteins | sample 1541821 | NCBI WGS metagenome assembly OFMO01 (sample SAMN04209253, study PRJEB22552) | human gut metagenome | biome: gut; material: feces | host: Homo sapiens | place: USA: Oklahoma | reverse complement strand
TTGATAGCGAAAATATAAGAAGATAGACCTAGATATGTGAGGTTTACCACAAAAGCAAAATGCCCGTAGAGCCGATAAAATAAGGCTTTGCGGACATTTAAGAAGATATAAAAAGATAGTCAAAAAGACATATATAATTTCTTTTGAAATTCTAAATAATTAGCACTAACGTAGCTTTACTGCTATAGATATATAGTACAGATTATTGTTAATATCATCCTATCAAATATGCTCATTGCAAATATCTATGCATTAATTTTAAAAAAACATTCACATTATTATTTGCCTAATATTTTAATGTTTTGTCTTAACAAAATATACTATTTACTTTATTTTATTATGTTTAGATATGGTTTTATTGTAGAAAATTAAGTTATGTGGTAGACTTTACACTCATAAAAGGGAGGTTTTCTTATGTTATTAAATGAAAAAGAAGAACAGTTCGACGATCCACTTACAGTTCAGATTAATAAATATGCAGACAGATGTATAAATAATTCATGTATTGATCCGAATCTCTACGATAAATTTGATGTTAAGCGTGGTCTTCGTGATAGAAATACAGGTAAGGGTGTTCTTACCGGTTTAACTGAAATCGGTGATGTTCATTCATATGAAACTATTGACGGTAAAGTTGTTCCCGTTGAAGGAAAGCTTTTTTATAGAGGTATTGATGTAGAAGATATTGTTCATGGTTTCTTAAAAGAGAATCGTTTTGGTTTTGAAGAGGTTACTTATCTTCTTCTCTTCGGCGAACTTCCATCTGAAAAGAGACTTGCTAATTTCAACAAAGTTCTTGCCGAATATAGAACTCTTCCACCAAGTTTTGTCCGTGATATTATTATGAAAGCTACAAGTAGGGATATGATGAACCTTCTTGCAAGAAGTGTTCTCTCACTTTATTCATGGGATGAAAATCCTGATGACACTTCAATTCCTAATGTTTTAAGACAGAGCTTAAGCCTTATTGCCAGAGTTCCACTTATATCCGTTTACGGATATCAGGCTCACAGACATTATCATCATGGTGATAATTTATATATTATTAATCCTGATGTTAATCTGTCAACTGCCGAAAACATTTTAAGGCTTTTACGTCCTGACAGCTCTTATACAGAACTTGAAGCCAAAATCCTTGACTTAGCTCTTGTTCTTCACGCTGAACATGGTGGTGGTAATAACTCAACATTTACAGACCATGTTGTTTCATCTTCAGGAACAGATACTTATTCGGCTATTGCAGCTGCCCTTTGTTCATTAAAAGGACCTAAACATGGTGGTGCTAATATTAAAGTTAAGCATATGTTTGATCACATGAAGGAAACAATCAATGACTGGAATGATGATGACGAAATTAAGAATTATTTAAATGCTCTTCTTGAGAAGCGTATTTTCGATCAGTCAGGTTTAATCTATGGTATTGGTCATGCAGTTTATGCCATTTCCGATCCTCGTGCAAAGCTTCTTAAAGCTTTCACAAAAGACCTTGCTGCTGAAAAGAATCGTCTTGATGAATTTGCATTATACCAGAATGTTGAAAGACTTGCTCCTGAAGTCATCTCAAAAGCTCACAAGAGACAGAAAAGTGTTGGGGCAAACGTTGACTTCTACAGCGGTTTCGTATATTCAATGCTTGGACTTCCTGACGGACTTTACACTCCAATGTTTGCTTCCGCCAGAATGGCCGGCTGGTGTGCACATCGTATTGAAGAATTAATCAACGCCGGCAAAATCATACGTCCTGCATATAAGAACGTTGCAAAAAAGGCAGTTTATGTGCCACTTGATAAAAGATAGATTAGATATTTTTTATTTTGATAATAGCAACAAAAAAATCCCTGCAGTTTCATTTTCTGAATCTGCAAGGATTTTTTAATTCATTTATTCTCTACACAAACTGATTTTTTTCTTCATCATATGTATACTCAATCATTTTTAACTTCTCTATTATTTCCTGTTTATCTGCGTCTTTTACTTTGCAAAATTCATCTAAGTTACTGTAGAAATCGCGAAGATTGGTATTTACTACGCTTAGAAGCATTACAGGATCTTTTGGTAGATTGTTCATGTCTGTCTCCTTTATTTCATTGTCCATATCCAACTTTTTTATTTGTTTCCCCAGATTAAATATCCGATAATAATTCCCACACCAATGCCAACTATCAAATGCACGATTCTCATTATGTCTAACTGCTTAGGCTGGTCTGATGTGCCACTTTTTTTGCTCTGTTTTCTATTGAATATTACTATATCTATTGCAAGAATTACACTTCCCACAAAAGATATAATAAATGTTATCAATGTAACCATAAGTGCCTGAATCATAGGTGTCAAAAGTGCAACCATTACTGACACAAAAGCAATTATAGCTGAAGGTACTGTTACTGCAATGGCAATCTTGCCAACTGTACCCGGTGTATAACGTCCATAAGGATTTTCCTGTTTATTCTGTTTAAATCCATAATAATTCTTGTTTTTTGTATTACTCATCCTATGTTCTCTTTCATTTTTATAATAAAAATTCCATAATTGTTTTCATTCTTTAAAACAATGCCTTAAAGAATGAAACGCCTGCCACGCTTCCAACGCCCATTATAACGCCGGCTAACAATACTCCACACATACATGCAATAACGCTCCTCTTAAAGTCCATATCCAAAAAGCTTGCAGCCAATGTTCCAGTCCATGCGCCTGTGCCCGGAAGTGGAATACCAACAAATAATAATAAAGCTACATATAAGCCTTTGCCTGCCTTTTCTTTAAGCTTCTCGCCTCCACGTTCACCTTTGTCAAGGCACCATGTAAAGAATCCTCCAATAAACTTTTTATCCTTTCCCCAAATAAGTACCTTTCTTGCAAAAAAGAATATTACCGGTACAGGAAGCATGTTTCCAATTACACAAATAATATATGATTGTAACAATGGCAAGCCAAAGCCCTGAGAAATTGGTATTGCTCCTCTAAGTTCTACAATTGGAACCATTGAAACAAAAAAAATCATAATATAATGCTTTAATAAATTCATTCTTTTAATTCTCCTAATTTTCTAATTTTTCACACAAGTTCCTGACAAGTATATCATTATCCATAACTTTTCTCAATTACATTTATTTGTTAAATCTATTTTTTCAACTTTTATTTTATTGTACTGTTATTTAATTTATCCACAGTAACAAACTGATATCCCTTATCCTGCAAAATATCTATAGTCTTTAAGGCTGCCTCAACTGAACTTTTAAAAATATCGTGAAGCAATATAATGTCTCCCGGTCTTACATGGCTTATAATTCTGTTAACGACAATGTCTGCATTCTGGTCCTTCCAGTCTTCCGGGTCAACATTCCAAAGAACCACCCTCATTCCTGTATTTTCCAAAAGTTTCTTGTTCACATCTCCGTAAGGCGGTCTTATATACTTTGGAGAAGTTCCTGTAATACTTGTTATAATCTCATTAGTCTTATTAATTTCAACCGATGCCTTATTGTAATTAGTCCTTGCAAGGTCTGCGTGTGAATATGTATGATTTCCGATAAGATGACCTTCTTTTGAAATTCTTTTTGTCAGCTTTTTGTTATTTTCCACGTTCTCTCCCACAAGAAAAAAGGTGGCTTTTACCTTTCTCTCCTTAAGTCCGTCAAGCAATATTTTTGTATAAACGCTACTGGGACCGTCATCAAAAGTCAAAGCCACCTTAGGTATGGCATCCTTTACATTTGTAATATTTAGATTAGTAAGAACAACTTCACTGTTCCTATAGTTGCCGTAAATAAATGCCATTCCTATTATTAACATTCCCATTAATAATATTCCAACTAAAATTTTTTTATTTAATATTCTTTTCAATACTCTTCACACAATATTTTATTAATCATTATATGAAAAATATATTATTTTAATTACACGGATTGCGGGAGTGCAAAGCACAAAGCAATCCGTGTAATTAAAATTAATCAGTTCTCTTTAAACAACTGCCAGCTTTCCGTCAACAACATCAAAGGTTATTGTATCTCCCATACTAACCTTACCTTCAAGAATAACTCTTGCAGCCAATGTTTCAACATTCTTCTGCAAATATCTCTTTAATGGTCTTGCACCATAAACCGGATCATATCCGTTATCTGCAACATAAGTTTTTGCTGCATCAGTAAGCTTAATCTGTAACTCTCTATCCTTTAATCTTTCGTTAACACTGTCAATTACAAGATCTACAATTCCGCCAATGTTATCCCTTGTTAAAGGCTTAAACATAATAATTTCATCAAGTCTGTTTAAGAACTCTGGTCTGAAATGATTTCTTAAATCATTCATTACAAGGTCCTGATTTTCCTGCTTAATGTTACCATTGTCATCAATTCCTTCTAACAGATATGATGAACCAATATTTGAAGTCATAATCAAAATTGTATTCTTAAAGTCTACTGTTCTACCCTGTGAGTCTGTAATACGACCATCGTCAAGTACCTGTAAAAGTACGTTAAATACATCCGGATGTGCCTTTTCAACTTCATCAAAAAGTACAACCGAATAAGGTTTACGTCTTACTGCCTCAGTAAGCTGACCGCCTTCATCGTATCCAACATATCCCGGAGGCGCTCCGATTAATCTTGACACACTGTATTTTTCCATATACTCACTCATATCAATTCTGACCATATTACTTTCATCATCAAATAAGTTCTGTGCCAAAGCTTTTGCCAATTCAGTCTTACCAACACCTGTAGGTCCTAAGAATAGGAAAGAACCGATAGGTTTACTTGGATCCTTTATGCCTGCCTTAGACCTGATAATTGATTCAGTAATCTTTGTTACTGCCTCATCCTGTCCAATGACACGTTTGTGAAGTTGCTTATCAAGATGAAGTGTTTTTTCTCTTTCTGTTTCCGTAAGTTTTGCTACCGGAATTCCTGTCCATCTTGATATTATTCTTGCTATTTCCTCATCAGTTACACTTTCCCTAAGCAATGATAAATCTTTATTCTTAACTGCTGCTTCTTCAGCCTCTAACTGTTTCTGAAGTTGTGGTAACTTACCATACTGAAGTTCTGCTGCCTTTTCAAGATTGTATTCACTCTGGGCTTTTTCAATGTCCTTCTTAACATTTTCAACCTGTTCTCTTAAATCCTGTAATTTTGTTACAGAATCTTTTTCGTTTTCCCACTGTGCTTTCTTGTTATTAAACTCATCACGCATTTCTGCCAATTCTTTTTGAAGCTCAGCTAATCTTTCTTTGCTTAAATTATCTGTTTCTTTCTTAAGCGCTGCCTCTTCTATTTCTAACTGCATTACTTTTCTTCTAAGTTCATCAAGTTCAGTAGGCATTGAGTCCATTTCCGTCTTAATTAAAGCGCATGCCTCATCAACTAAGTCAATAGCCTTATCCGGAAGAAATCTATCTGTTATATACCTATCTGAAAGTGTTGCTGCACTTACTAATGCCCCATCCTGGATTTTTACACCGTGGAAAACTTCATATCTTTCTTTTAAACCTCTTAAAATTGAAATCGTATCCTCAACAGTAGGTTCATTTACCATTACAGGCTGAAATCTTCTTTCCAAAGCCTTATCTTTTTCAATATATTGTCTATATTCATCTAATGTTGTTGCACCTATACAATGAAGTTCACCTCTTGCAAGCATTGGTTTTAACATATTACCTGCATCCATTGCTCCGTCTGTTTTTCCTGCACCAACAATTGTATGAAGTTCATCAATAAACAATATAATGTTTCCATCACTGTTCTTTACATCTTCAAGAACTGCCTTTAATCTCTCCTCAAACTCACCTCTGTATTTGGCTCCCGCTACAAGAGCTCCCAAATCAAGGGCAAATATCTTTTTGTCCTTTAGTCCTTCAGGAACATCACCACGTACAATACGCTGTGCCAATCCTTCTACTGCTGCTGTTTTACCAACACCAGGCTCACCTATTAATACCGGATTATTTTTTGTTTTACGTGAAAGTATTCTGATTACGTTTCTAATTTCACTATCACGTCCGATTACCGGATCAAGTTTCTGATTTCTTGCTCTTTCAACCAAATCCTGTCCATACTTAGACAAAGCATCATATGTGCTTTCAGGATTATCAGATGTAACTTTCACATTACCTCTAACAGTCTCCAACGCTTCAAGAAATCTTTCTCTCTTAATCCCATACTCTCTAAATAGTTCTGCCACTTCTTTATTAGGTCTGTCTATTAATGAAAGGAAAATATGTTCAACTGATACATATTCATCTCCCATTCTTTTAGCCTCATCTTCGGCATAAATCAAGGCATTATTAAGCGCCTGACTTACATATGGATTTCCACCCTGCACCTTAGGCTTTTTTGCTATATAATCTTCTACCCTATTTCTAAAATGCTCCGGCTGGATTTCCATCTTTTCAATTAACTTAATAATCAGACTGTCGTCTAATGTAATAAGACTGTAGATTAAATGCTCCTGGTCAATCTCCTGATTGCCATATTCAGCTGCAACTTTCTCACAGTTCTGAATAGCTTCCACAGATTTTTGTGTAAACTTACTTATGTTCATAATGAAATCCCTCCTTTTGATTTAAATTTGTTTTTCATATTTATTTATTTTGGATATCAAAAACCAAACGCTAATCAAACTCCTCTTCGTTTGATATTTTTATTTTACTCTTATTTTTTATATTTCAATAGACTTTATTTTAACAAATTGTTACTTTTTTGTTATAACACAAAAGAGAAGAAACTTAGGCGTCCCTTCTCTTTTTAAGTAAACTGTCTTAAAAGACTATTTTAAATTTTTAAAATATTTTACTGCTTCGTCTAATGACTTCTTGAAAGCTTCATCAGATGAATTATTAAATAAGAATAAATTCTTAATTCCATCAGGTACTGTGAAATTAATCTTCTTAATGTACTCATCCCAATTTTCAAGTTTCCATGTATCTCTGTCTGAGTTACGTGCTATCATTCTCTGTCTGCAAACTTCAACATCACACTGTACCCAAACTACAACTAATTCTGCACCAATCTTTAAAAGATTCTGTCTAAGATTCTCCATATAACCAGGAGTTCTAACTTCTCTTGTAAATGGTGAGTTAATGAATACTGTATCATTATATTCTAATGCTTCTCTTGCAACTTCCATGATTGCATCGTATTCATAGTTTCTGATATTTTCTTCAAAGAAATCTGAGCTTCTGTTGTATTCCTGATTAGCTACAACAAAAATCTGTTTTGATAATACGATAAGTGAATCCTTATCAAGATAAACACAGTTAGGCATAGCCTTTGCTAATTTCTTTGTTACAAATGTTTTTCCACATGCTGGTGGAGATGTTACTAAAATTAACTTCTTCATAATATCTAACCTCTTCTAAATAAATTTATAAATTAATAATTTTTAGCCTTTTTTTAAAACCCCATTTTCCCTATATAATACCACTATTAGTCTTTTTTAGTCAACAGTCTACACGCTTTATTTTATAAACAATTATAACAATTTTTTGTCCATTATTTTGGTAATATTTTTCTGCGTTTTAAGTAAATTTTTTAGTAATTTTTTACCTTCCTCTGTTAATATGTTTTTACTAAGTTATAACAGTATTTTTACCGGTTGGTCTATTTTTAATTCATCCTCTGTTACAATGCAATCATACGCCAGAATTTTTACACCACACTTGTTTGCTTTTATAAGAGTCTCACAAAACTGTGGGTGGGTTTCTCTGTTTGGAGTAAAATATTTAATCCCTTTCATCTGAATCACAAAGACAATATATGCCTCATATCCTATGTTTTTGGCTTTTATAAGATGTTCAATATGTTTAACTGCTCTATCGCTTGGAGCGTCCGGAAACATGGCCACACCGTCTTTTTCAAGAGTTACGCCTTTAACCTCAATCCAGGCTTTCTTGCCATCGCCTTCAACATAAAAGTCAAATCTTGATTTCTCAAATGTTTTCTCCGGCTTTACCAATTCAGTATTCTTAAACAAACCATTATTAAGAAGCCACTCATTAACCACCTTATTAGGTGCCTGTGAATCCATGTTTATAAGAATGCCGTTTTTTATTACCTTTACAAGGTCATACTTAGTCTTTCTGTTGGGATTATCTGATTCTTCCAAAAATACTGTTGCATTATCCACTAATAGTTCTTTACATCTTCCTGTATTCTTTACATGTACTATCTGGGGGTTATTCTCTTCCCCTTCCACATTAACATATGCAATAAATCTGTTAGGTCTTTCTATAAAATTTCCTTTTTTAATTTTCCTGTATTTCATCTTAAGCTTTATCCTTATTCTTAATCTATGTTGCCATTATACACTTATTCTTTGTGGATTAAAATATTAAGATTTTGGAAGATTACGAATTTGAATCGTAAAAACAGGAATGGCACCTCAATCTGAGGTGCCACAAAATTGAAAGGGTTTAGATTATTATGTTACCTAAAAATCTAATACTCTTATAGTTTAAAAATTAAAAACGTTTTTTGCAACAATACAAAAATATTTTTTGTTTTTTTGTTGAAAGTGTACACTTTTCAGTTACTTTTTGACTTCATTTTTTTTGTATTTGTGCATTTTGTATAGTTTGTTTTGTTTTTTTAATTTTTATTATGTTTTAATTTTCAAAAAAGTGATGAAAACGGTTTTTTGACTCTATTTTGATACTAGCTGTACAAATTATTGTCTTCAATCTTCTTATTTTCTTCTATCTTAATATTAGATTCATCCATCTTAACCTTCGGAATAACGATTGGTGGAAGTCCTGAATTAACCATAAATGTAATGACAAGTGCACGCACATGTGGATAAATTTCATCATATGCTTTCTTATGAATTTCTTTCTTGTCCATTCCTTCCTCACAGTCAAATAATGCTGTAGCACTAATCTTAAAATTGAAATCCATTGGATGTGTTTTCTCCATCATATCAATTGTAAGATTAGCCATGCAATGAAGGTTGTCATTAGAATACTTCACATTAAATGATGCTCTCTGTGAAATATCTAATTCTACCTGTCCTTCAATCTTGTTTGTAAGGTCCAATTCGTCAACCTTTAGCCCTTTAAATGTTAGTTCTCCCATGTAAGTCTCCTTTTAAATTTATTTTCATTTTAATTATCTCTTGAATCAATATACTTTATAATCATATCTGTTGCTGTATCAACATCAACCTTGCCTATTTTTATACAGATATCGTATGTTCTTGAATCACCCCATTTGCTTTCGCAATAGAAGTTGTGATAAACTTTACGCATTTTATCCATCTTCTTCATCATATTAAGAGCTGTCTTTTCGTCAACTCCTTCTCTTTCCATAACTCTCTTAGTCTTTGTATCTTTATCGCCTAAGATAAAAGCACTAATCATGTTAGGATTATCTGAAAGGATTTCTTCTGCACATCTACCTACTATAACAAATGATTCTTTTTCTTCATTAGCTTTCTTGCGAATAAAGTTAAACTGTCTGATAGCTATGTCCTGTTCAAGTGAAATAGTTGTTCCCCCTGCAGGAACAGGAATAAAAGCGAAGTTCATTGGCTTCTCATCGAATCTTTCAAGAACTTCCTTGCTATATCTTCCATCCTTAGCTACTTCATCTAACAGTTCCTTGCTGTATAATGGAATATTGTAATGTTCTGCCAATTTCTTAGCCACAAGATGTCCACCGCTTCCAAACTCTCTTCCGATTGCAATAATAATCTGCTTCATAGCACAACACCTCCTGTCATTTTATGATATTTATCTTTTTCCACATACATACATCTGTCAGCTTCTTTCAAAGTTTCTTCCATATCTTCGATTCTGCTGTTCCATACAATGCCTGTGGAAATACTAACTTTATTTTGCTCCATACCCCAATCTATTTAAAATATACTATTATTCTATCACAAAAGCCCCTTTTTTTAAAGTTAAAAGGGGCTTTTTTAGTGTTATTTTAATTGTGTTTTATTTTAAGCATCTTTTATTTTTCAAGGAATTTATAACTTCCTTTTATAATGAACTTATCAAAAATTATAAAGAATGCAGGAAGGATACATATTACACAGAACATACTGATAAATGCTCCTCTTGACATTAAGATACACAATGAACTGATCATGTCAATATTTGAATATGCACCTACACCAAATGTTGCACCAAAGAATGTGCATGCACTAATGATAATTGATTTCATTGTTGCCTGAAGTGCATTTGTTGCTGCAATCTTCTTTTCATGTCCGGCACTTCTTTCTGACTTATATCTGTTTGTCATAAGAATTGCATAGTCAACTGTTGCACCTAACTGGATTGTACCAATAACAATTGATGCAATAAATGGTAAGGTTGCTCCCGTATAATATGGAATACCCATATTAATAAAGATTGCAAATTCAATAAGTGCTACAAGAACAATCGGTATTGAAATAGATTTAAATACTAAAGCAATGATAATAAATACCAAAACAATTGAAACTGAGTTAACAACCGTAAAGTCTTTATCTGTTATCTTAATTAAGTCTCTTGTACATGCTGCTTCACCTACAAGCATACCATCTTTGCTATAATTCTTAATTATCTTTTCTATTTCGTTGCACTGGTTATTTGCCTCATCTGATCCTGTCTTGTATTCTGACATAAATATAAGCATTTCATACTTATCCGTCTTTAACTCTTTAGTCAAATCATCAGGTATAAATGAATTAGGTATTGAGCCGTTTAATACTGTCTGTAAGCCTAAAGCTGTCTGAACACCGTCAACTCCCTTAATGTCATCTAATAACTTAGATACTTTGTAATCAGGTGTATCTGAACTGATTAATACAATATTAGCTGAACCTAAGTTGTAATCCTCAGAAATAACGTTCTGAGCTTTAACACTTTCAAGACTTTCAGGTAAGCTTAATGTTAAATCATAATATACATTAGTATTTTTCTGACCGTAAAATGCAGGAAAAATCAATACTAAGAATATGATTATAAATACCGGATAATGTTTTGTAATAAACTTAGGAAGTTTCTTAAAATCAGGTATTAATGGTTTGTGTTTTGTCTTCACCAATGCTTTATCAAATATTAATACCATTGCAGGCAATACTGTTACACAGGCAATTACACCAAATACAACACCTTTTGCCATTACAACCCCCATATCAAGTCCTAATGTAAATGTCATAAAGCAAAGAGCTATAAATCCTGCCACTGTTGTAATTGAACTTCCCACAATTGATGAAACTGTGGCTGTTATGGCATTTGCCATGGCCTTGTTATTGTCATTTGGTATTACTTTCTTCTGTTCCTCATAGCTGTGCCATAAGAATATTGAATAGTCCATTGTAACTGCAAGCTGAAGAACCGCTGCCAAAGCTTTTGTTAAGTATGAGATTTCTCCCATAACAACGTTACTTCCCAGGTTATAAACAATAGCCATTCCTATACTTAGCATAAAGAACAAAGGTATCAACCATGAGTCCATAAGTATTGAAAGAACTATTATTGAAATTATAACTGCGATAATAACATATATTGCCATTTCACTTTCGACAAGGCTCTTAGTATCTGTTACTACTGCTGAAATACCGCTGACCTTGCATTGATGTTTTGTTAATGTTCTTATGTTTTCAATGGCACTCATTGTTCCGTCGCCTGAACTTGTGTCATCAAAAATAACCATCATAATTGTACTTCCATCTTTATTAAAAGCATTGTAAACATCTTTTGGTAACATACTCTTTGGAATTTTTAAGTCTGCAAAACTATCATACCAAAGAACATTCTTAACGTGATCTACGCCTTCAATTTCTTTTTTTAATTTTGCTGTATTTTCATCATCCATTCCATCAACAAGCACAAGACCAAATGCTCCTGAGCCAAAATCATTTAACATAATATCCTGACCTGTCATTGTGTCTATTCCATCCGGAAGGTAATACAATAAGTCATAGTTTACTCTTGTGTTAACATAGCCAAAAGCTGCAGGTATTAATAACAAAATACTTATTATCAAAATCACATATCTGGCTTTAACAACTAATTGTCCAAATTTTTTCATATTATGCACCTGGCCTCTCATTATTTATCATTGCTTATTTCCTGAACCTTAAGAATAAATTTAACGTTTCCGCTCATATTCTTATCGATTCCGCTAAATGAATTATACTTCTTTCCATTATTTAATGTTTCCTGAATTTTATCAATTGCATCAGGTGCGTCTTCCTTGAATGTCTTAGTAATCTTACTAATACCTTCGTCATTTAACTTAATTGTTCCATCTTTTAATTCTTTTGTTCCATCTGCTAATGTAACAATACCGTCTTTTAATTCAGTCGTTCCACTTGCAAGTGTTTTTGCTCCATCACTAATCTGTGATGCTGCTGTATCGATTGTTCCGATTCCTGCCTTAATCTTAGGACTTGCATCTCCAATCTTCTTCGAAAGTGTTCCTGCACCTTCACTTAAAGTCTTCATTCCATCGTTTAAATCAGAAGCTCCTGTCTTAAGTTTTCCTGTACCTTCTGCAAGTGATGTTGAACCTGTCTTAAGCTGTGACATTCCTGAATCTAAGCTGTCAGCTCCTGTTGATAACTGTTTGATTCCTGCATAAAGTGTTCCAATTCCTGTGCTAAGTGCTGATGAACCTGTTTTCAATGCATCCATACCGTCTGTTAATTTCTTAATATCAGAAGCACTTGCTGTAATCTGTTTTGTGAACTGTTTCTTTACCTGTTCTAAAGTCTGAACACTGTAATATGCCTGAACTAACTGATAATATGTTTTTGAATTTAATCCGTTAGCTGCAAGTACTTGTGACAATTCCATACCATTTGTAACTGCTGTGTTAATTTTTTCAACTGTTGTATTTAAAACTTTTTCAGAAGCGATTGTTCCACCTGATGCTGTTTTAACCTGATCTATTACTTCATCAATATTCTTCTGAATTGAATCAGGTGTATTCTTTAATGTATCTACTAATTGATCAACACCTGCTGAAGCTTCCTTAGTTCCTGCTGCAAGTGTTTTTGAACCATTTACAAGTCCCTGAGATTTCTTTGTATCTTCAAAAGCTGCTTTTGCACTCTTTAATCCTGATGAAATCTGTGAAGAACCTGTTTTTGCATCAGAAATACCCTTTTTCAAACTTTTTGCTCCGGTATCAAGTGTTCCTGTAGCTGTTTTTATGCTCTTAGTTCCTGCATATAATTTATCTGCACCACTCTTTGCTGATTTTACACCGGCAAGTAAAGCTTTGTTAAATACTGTATACTGTGTTGCCATTTCCTTAGTACCATTGCTTAACTGTAATGTGTACTTTGATAAATCTTTTGCCCCCTCATTAATCTTCTTTGAACCTGTCTTTAACTTAGTTGTGCCGTCATTTAACTGCTTAGCACCATCCACTAAATCATTTGCTCCATCCTGTAATTCGTCCATCTGTTTCTGAACATCTGACAAATCTAATGTATCTTTTAAGTTCATGTCCCCAATGTCCGAACTTGCAACTGTTAATGTCATATTCATTGAGAAGTCCTTAACGTCTGCTGTTACTGTTACCTCTTCAGGAATATCAGCATCTTTAATATAATCTTCTGCATTATAGATTGTATTTAAAAGATGATCTTTAAGTCCCGGTGCCGCATAACCTATAACAATATTTGAGTCATCATAGCTTACCACTTTACCGTTATCTACTTTTACGTTGCTGAAGTTGTCATCCAAAACCATTCCCGTTAAAGCAAGAAATGGAACAAACTGTCCATCTTCTGTTTTTGCTGTGTTGCTATAATTGTATACAATCTTTACTTCACCACTTTTTCCGGCTAAGTCGCTTGGAGAAATCTTCTTTCCATCAAGATAATATGTAACTTTAACATTTATTGGTGTTGCTTCTGTTGTTGTACCCTGATAAGAAATGTTTTTACCTTTGTTTTCCCATACGATTTTTCCATCGTCTGATTTTGTAAATTTTTCATCTCCACTAAGATTTTTTATGTCACTTAAGTTTGAATAATCTGTAATGTTTTCACTTCCGCTTACTTTTAATTCATCACTTACAGTTGTTTTTGTAACATTACCTTCTGCATCCATTTCAACATATACGGATTCCTTCTTTTCTGAGTCTTTTGAAGTATCCATCTTGTTTGTCAAAATTTCTTCTACATTGCTTGTTTTCGAATTGTCTGTTTTTTCCACATTGTTTTTCGATGTTGTATCTTTGCTTTCCTCTGCTGTACTTCCGCAACCTGTTAAGCTGCTAACTGTCATAGATGCTACAAGCATTAATCCTATACTTTTCTTCACACACTTTTTCATGACTGTTTACTCCTTTTTTTGTTGTATTAAAAAATTAATCACTTTGAAAACTTTGTTGATTGAGAATTATTTAATTCCTTCTTTCTCTTTTTTACGTTGCATATAAAATTCGTATCCTATACGTTCAGTATTAATAACCATTGACTGAAGAGTTTTAGATAATTCTTCTTCATCTTCTTTCATACCTGCCATTGTCCAGTCAACAATTACACCTGTTAATCCATATGCAAAAAATCTTGCATATATATCTTTTTCTTTTTCTCCTAAATGATTGTATAAGTCCAAGTCTTTTATTGCCTTGTGCATTAATTCAATTAAAACCTTGTCCATATATTCAGCGAAAAAATTGTTAGAGGACTTGATTGTATTCATAAAGAATGGTTTCATATTCTTCATATACTTTAATAATCCAACTAACTTGTCTCCCCAATTAAAGAAATCCAAATCCTTTGTTAAAGGCTTGAATAAGTCTTCTGTATATATCCAATTTAATAATTCATACTTGTCATTAAAATGATAGTAAAATGTTTGCCTGTTAACACCACAATGATTTGTTATGTCAGCCACTGTGATTTTGTCCAAAATCTTTGTTGAGCCTAATTCTTTTAAGCTTTGTGCCAAAGCTTTTTTTGTAATATTAGAATTTGCCATCTTTCTCCTCCTGCAAGTTTTAAAATGTGTTTTTACACTTTTTATACATCTGTATATTTTTTATATCACTGTATCTTTTTTATATCAATGTACATTTTGTATATTTGTAGTATTTTTAGACATATGTTTGATTTTGTAGGTATAATTTTTTATTAAGTCGAAGATTTTGTTAGATTTTAAGATAGGTGTTGAAGGTTTGCTGACTGCGTATCCAGAGATATTCTTTATAGTCTATGTGATATTAACCAACTAAATTTCACAAAAAAATACCACAACATTCTAATCAATTTTAAAATGTTGTGGTGAAATTGCTTTCTACTGACTTAACAATATTCTGTCGTTATCAAATTCTTTCTGCTTCTTCATGGAGTACATTTTTATCATGTCTTCCATTGTTGTATTCTTTCTTTCTTCTCCTGAAAGGTCAAGTATTATTTCGCCGGAATCAAGCATTATTGTTCTTGTTCCGGTTGTAAGGGATTGTTTCAGGTTATGTGTTATCATCATTGTTGTTATATTATTTTCCTGAACAATTGTTTTTGTAATGTCCATTACTTTTTCTGCTGTTGCAGGATCAAGAGCAGCTGTGTGTTCATCCAAAAGCAAAAGTTTTGGAATTGATAATGTACACATTAATAATGTTACAACCTGTCTCTGACCACCTGAAAGAAGCCCGATTTTTGTTTTCATTCTATCTTCAATTCCCATATTATAACGGGCGAGATTTTCTCTAAAGAACTGAATCTTTTTCTTTGTTATTGCTCTTGAAAAAGGCGACTGCTTTGAAGCTCTTGTGTATGCCAATGCAAGATTTTCTTCAATTGTCATATTAGGAGCTGTTCCCTTCATTGGATCTTGAAAAACACGTCCTATCATCTTTGCTCTTGAATGTTCACTTTTATAAGTAATATCCATATCATCTAAGAAAATGTGTCCCTCATCTACCATAAAGCTTCCACAAATAGCATTAAACAAAGTACTTTTTCCGGCACCGTTTGAACCAACTACTGTAACAAATTCCCCGTCTTCAAGCTTTAAGCTTAAATTATTAATTGCCACATGTTCATTAACTGTTCCCTTTTCAAATGTTTTTGAAATATTCTGAATATCTAACATTATCTTGCCGCCTTTCTTTGCTTATTCTCTGCCATTTTCTGTTTAATTGCAGGAACTGCAAGTGTTATTGCCACGATTAACGCACATGTAAACTTCATAAGGTTACTACTTAATTCTCCAAAAAGATTTTCTCTTATAACAAATGCAACTATTAATTTATAAATAACAGAACCTGTCACTGCTGAAATAAGTCCAATAGTAGCTCCTCTTTTTCCAAAAATAGCTTCACCGATAATAACTGCTGCCAAGCCATAAATCAAAGTTCCGTTAGCAGTATTAACATCTGAATAGCCCATACTTTGTGATGATAAAGCACCTGAAAGTCCAATAAGACCATTAGCTAACATTAATCCGATAATCTTTGTTCTGTCTACATTAATTGATGAAGCTCTAACCATATCAGGATTGTCACCTGTTGCACGAATGCAAAGTCCAATGTGTGTTTTGAAGAACCAAATAACTATTAACAAAACTATAATTACAATAATCAGACTAACTACAGTCTTAACTATACTTGTTTCAAACTGACCTCTTATTAAAAGTAACTGCTTTATTTTTTCAAAAACTGTAATCTTATTATAGCTTAAGTTAGTTGTTGCACCTTTTTCTGTTAATGAATAACACACAAGATTAATTGAATACAGCCCACTCATTGTAATAATCCCTGCCAAAACAGGATGTACCTTTAATTTTGTCTGTAAAAATCCTGTTATTACTCCTGCAAAACCTCCCGCTATCATTCCTGCAAAAAGTGCAAGAATAGGATGACCTGCAAGTGCCACCAAAACTGATATAACAGCTCCGAAACCGAAGCTTCCTTCTGTAGTTAAATCCGGTATATCCAATATCCTAAGTGATATATAAATTCCCATTGCCAATAATCCGTAAATTAAGCAATCCGGAACATTGGATAAATAATATTGTAATTCTATCATTTCTCTTCCTCTTTAGTTTTCAATAACGTTAAGTTTGTAATCTGTTTTAATATTGTCTTGGCTAATTCCTAATGTCTTCATTGCTGACTTGCTTACTGAACAATAATCAATGCCAACTACCTGTGCAGGAATATCTGCAACTTCTTTTCCGTTTACATAGTCCATTGCGATATCAACTGTTTTCTTTCCAATGCCCTTATCATCAATGGCAAGTGTTGCAAAACATCCTGAAGCTACTGTTGTTGCTGATGAACAATATGTTGGGATTTTCTTTTCATTACAAATCTCTGTTAACTTGCTTACACCGTCCTGAATAATTGAATCGTTAGGAACGAAAATTGCTTCTGCCCCTTCAGCGATTAAAGCATTTGTTGCTGTTTCAACATCATTAGATGAAGCTGCTGTTTTTTCTACATATTCAACATTAATTGATTTTAAATATTCTTCACACTGCTTAACTGTGTTTGTTGCGTTGTCTTCATTGCCACTGTAAATAAGACCGATTTTCTTAACAGGTGTTGTAGCCTGTGCCAAATCAATAATTTTTGAAACCGGAATTGCATTAGATGTTCCTGTTGCATTCTTGTCTGGCTTATCCATATCTGTAAGTATACCTGCTGCTGTTGGCGCTGATACTGCACAGAAGAAAACAGGTGTATCTGTTTCTGAGTTAACTAATGCCTGTGTAGGTGGTGTTGCAATTGAAAAAATCATATCGTATGTGCCATCTGTCATATTAGTTACGATTGTTGAAAGTGCTGATGCATCACCTGCTGCACATTTGTAATCAATCTGTGAATCTTCGTAACCCTGTGCCTTTAATTCTGCGACAATTCCTTCTTTCATGTCCATAAAAGCTCCATTTTCAATCATTGAAACAATACCAACTTTTACTTTTCCGTCGCCGTTAGTATCTTTCTTGTCTGTTGCAGAGCCTGACTTTCCATTTCCTCCGCATGCTGTTAATGCTGCTGCTACCATAACTACTGTTGCTAAAACACTTAAAACTTTTTTCATCTTTCTCATATTCTTTCTCCTTTTTCTTGTAGCTTTATGCTAGTTATTTTAAGTTTTGAGCAATTCTGATAACCCATAGAGTAAAGTACTTTTTATGTAACACGAATTCCAAAGGAATTTCTTATTGCATAAAAAAATCCTCAACAATAGCATAATCTTCTATGCTATCATCAAGGACGAAAATACTAAAATATATTCCGCGGTGCCACCTTGATTTGTGAAATTAAAATCTCACACTCTCAACGAGTACTATCATACTCTGTGCAACTAACGTATGCCTTCACGTCACAAAATACTAACGAATACTGAAATAATTATTAAAGTTATTAACAAACTTTCCTGAACTATCATCCGTTGATTAATTATCTCTCGCTTTGTTCTATGCCCTCTGCGGTCCATTTATGTGAGCTGCGTTCTGTGGGTTCTCAGCATCCCCTACTCTCTGTAAGTGCACGATTCACTTTTACCTCCGCATCATCGGTTTCTAATGGTCATCTTTAATTGTTTCTGTAAACTATGGGAAGATTATAACTCTGTATTTTTTATACGTCAACCCACAATTTTAATATATATTTTGATTATTTTTAACACAAAACTAAGTAAACTATTATATTACAGTTTTTTATATTCTTACATGGCTTCCAGTTTTCTAATAGACTCTTCCACCATTTCTTTTGTTATCTTGTATGGATTGTGGTCTATATCTTTCATTTCAACGGCAATTTTTGCTATTTCTTCAAGCTGTGAGCTGTCAAACTCTAAGTCTTTTAATTTAGTTGGAAGTCCTACACTCTTACTAAACTCATATACTTTTTTGAAGTCTTCTTCATTACCATCCACAAGTAAAAGATTAAGCACACCATAACTTACCACTTCCCCATGAAGATGATTCTTCTCAATATGTGGATATGAAGTAAGTGAATAAAAAATAGCATGCGCAAGCCCTGTATTATAATCAATTATATGTTCTGCAGTGAGGAAAATAGAAGCAATTCCTGTTGAAACAATAATTGCAAGAACAACCTGCTCGTAAGCATATGAAACCTTTCCTTCATTATTTGACTCCATAGCTTCTTTTCCATATCTCATAATAGGCTCGTAGCACATCTTGCTTGCCGTAACGCCCATCTGTGTATAATGATTTAACGCTTCACCTCTTGAAGACACAGTGCTTTCAAAATATTTTGCATAAGTATCACCCATTCCTGCCCACATATAACGTGATGGTGAGTGAACCAAAATCTCTGTATCAATAAATGCATGTACCGGTGGCGCTGCAAAGAAGAATGGTTCCTTAAATCTTCCGTCAGGATAGTACATAATTGAAACACTTGTACACGCTGAACAGTTAGATGCAATAGTCGGGAAAGAAAAAACTGGTTTGTTCGCTTTAATTCCAAGGGACTTTCCTGTATCGGTAGATTTTCCTCCACCAATTGTAAAAATCATATCTGCCTGCTGTACTAAAGGATTCTTCATTAACTCTTCCACATTTTCGTATGTAGCCTCTCCTCCATACCAAATAAAATCCAAAATCTCCAGATTAGATTTTTCACAAGCCTTAATTATCTTGTCCTTTGCTGCATTAATAGCTTTGTGACCGCCAATGGCTATAACTTTAGTTCCGTATGGTTCACAAATTTCCGGTATTTTATCATAAACTTTGCTTCCAATTGAATAACTTGGAAGGTGCATACTGTAATTCTCCATATCTTATTTTTAGTTTCCTTTCTTATATTTACAACGCTTCATTCTATCGCAAAATATTTTGTTTTGTTATTCCGTTCATCAGGAAAACTCTAGAAGCAAACAATAGGCAGATTTTTGAAATTTTGCGAGCATAGCGTAAAGCAAAAATCAACTGTCTGAGCGTCAGCGAGTTTTGATTTTTGTTTTACAATAGGCGGCGGAGCAAAATGATAAAATCAACGTGTTTGCGATAGAATTTTCCTGATGAGCGGAGAAAACAAAAATTTTGCGATTATTCAACCATATGTTGTTTTATTACATTACATGAATTTTCGAATTGTTTTAATTCTTCATCTGTCAGCTTCAATTCTACCACTTGCTCTATTCCGTTTCTGCCTATTATACATGGCACTCCTGCGTGGACATTTGTTTGTCCGTATTCCCCTTCTAATAGGGTTGATGCCGGAAGAATTCTGTGTTCATCCATTAGAACAGCTTTTGCCATATCAGCTAATGCTGTGCCTATACCAAATTCTGTTGAACCTTTTCCTTCTATAATATCCATGCCTCTCATGTGAGTTTGGTCTGTTATAACTTTTTCGCTTAGCTTTCCAAATCTTTCGGGATTTTCTTCTTTTAGATGTTTATAGTTTTTTCCAAATATTGTTAAGTTTGAAAATGGCACCATTGATGAATCACCATGTTCGCCCATTGCAAATCCGATTACGCTTTGTGGTGCAATATTGCAAAGGTCTGCTACTGTTCTTCTCATTCTTGCCGTGTCAAGAGATGTTCCTGTGCTAAACACACGGTTTTTAGGCAATCCTGTTGCTTTTCTAACAAAGTCTGCAATTATGTCCGCAGGATTTGTAATCGTTATAATTATTCCTTTTATTTCTATTTTATTTAAGTTGCTTACAATGTCCCTTACACATTCCACTGAACCATCTAACACATCAAGTCGTGTCTGTCCCGGAAGTCTTGGAACCCCTGCACTTATTACTATAATATCTGCATCCTTGCAATCGCTATAATCTCCACATCTGACAATTACTGAACTATTAAAAAAACTTACACTGTCAGCTATATCCATACTATGACTTTTAGCTTTTGTCCGGTCTTTATCAACCAAAACAATTTCATCACATATTCCCTGTATTGCCAAAGCATATGCACAATGTGAGCCTACGTGCCCTGCTCCTATTATTGCTATTTTTCTGTTTGCCAACATATTAATGTCCTCTTTTCCAAGATTTATCCCTATTAATGTCTGTTTTTGTAGACAACTGTTTTTAATCCCTTATGATATTTATCCACTTTAAAACAAAAATCTTAATCCATTCATCGCCCAACCAAACCACGCTTTAATGTTTTTCTTTTTGTCTGACAATTCTTTCATCTTCATTCCCTCAGGAATATGGCTATACTCTGTTTCATTTTTTACAGTGGCTGCTTTCTTCTCATACTCTTCCATACTTGCTTTAAGTTGTTTATTAATATCCTTACTGTTAATAACAAGCATAAGCTCTGTATCAATATATGCACTTCTCATATCCATATTAAAAGATCCTACAATGGCAATATCATCATCTATGGTCATACTTTTCCCATGATAAGAAATTCCACCCTCATATTCTTTAATTGTAACTCCGGTGTTTATAATGTCTTTCTTATGATTAAGATAATCCACTGCACCAAATATATTTCCATTATTCTCTGCAGAATTAGTCATAATGGTTGTTGGAACTTTTATATTTTTAAGTTCATTATACATATAGTCATTACAAATTATATAAGGAGTATGAATCTTTACTTCCTTCTTTGCATTTTTTGCCAAATACATTAAACCATAATAAACCGTAGGCTGCTTTGCATACAAAGATGTGGGATTACTTAAAAGATTTATTTTGTTAGTCTCATAAGTATTAGCCTTATAATCATAATTTTCTGCTAAAAACTTATCATATTTGTTTTCAAGACTTTCATATCTATTTTTAAGCTCCTGTTCAGCCTTTTTTACACTATTCTTTTCACCAAGACTTTCATTATAGTGAAATACCGAACAACACTTCTGAGACGTTATTTTCTTATAATAATCTTTAATCTGATAAATTGAACTGTCCTTTGAGCCTGTATTGTAAACAAGTACATCTCTGTCATAATTCTTGTGGCCTGCATAATCACCAAGAAAATAACCAAATGTATTTCGTCCGCCAAGAATATACAAACTGTCATCTGCAATTACATATTTGTCATGCATTCGTCCTAAACCATTCCACGGAATAAGGATATTAACCTGATTATAAATTATAATTTTTATATTTTTGTTGGACGACAAAGCATAAAAATAGTCGTTATTCTCCATTTGAATAATCGAATTAAATCCATCGGCAAAAATTTCTACCTTTACACCTCTGTCCGCCGCATTTAATAAAGCTGCCAAAACATCCTTTCCAGCATCATCACTTCTAAAATCAAAAGTTGACAATATAAGGGTCTTTTTGGCATCCTTTATTACTCTAAGCCGCATTTTTAACGCTTCCTCGTTATCTTCAATAATAGTTGCCCTATCCGGTCCTGCACTATCACTATAAAACTGTGTGCTTTCAACTGCCTCCTTTTTCGTCTGCGACACATCAGGATGGTGTAAAAATGGCACAACGCCACCAATTACCACATACATTAAAAACGCCAATAATAAAGTCAATACAATTTTAAATAATTTCCAAATAAGTTTTGTCATACTTATAATCTTAAACATTTATAAAACAAAATCAAGTTTTAAATATAATTTTTATTTTACACAAAAGTGTGCCTTATATAATTTTCCCCTTAAAATGACAAAGAGCCACCCGAAGGCAGCTCTTTAAGAAAAAAGATATTTATTTGACAGCTTTAAAAGCTTCATCTAAATCTTCAATAATGTCATCAACATTTTCTGTACCGATTGAAAGACGAATTGTGTTAGGCTTAATTCCTGAACCTAAAAGTTCTTCTTCTGTCATCTGTGAATGTGTTGTTGATGCCGGGTGAATAACTAATGATTTAACATCAGCCACGTTTGCTAATAATGAGAATAACTGAAGGTTATCGATAAAGTCTTTAGCCTTTCTGTCATCTCCCTTTATTTCAAATGTAAAGATTGATCCACCACCATTAGGGAAGTATTTCTTGTATAATTCCTGCTGTACAGGATCATCAGATACTGATGGATGATGTACTGCTTCTACCTGTGGATGATTCTTTAAGTACTGAACAACTTTTAAAGCATTTTCAACATGTCTTTCAACTCTAAGCGAAAGTGTTTCTAATCCCTGAAGGAAAATAAATGCATGGAATGGTGAAATTGTAGCACCTGTATCACGAAGAAGGATTGCTCTAATCTTTGTAACAAAAGCTGCAGGTCCTACTGCTTTAGTAAAGCTTACACCATGGTAACTTGGGTTTGGAGCTGTAAGTGATTCAAACTTTCCGCTTGCTTCCCAGTCAAATTTTCCACCGTCAACGATTACACCACCGATTGTTGTACCATGGCCACCGATGAATTTTGTTGCTGAATGAACAACAATGTCAGCACCGTGTTCAATAGGTCTTACAAGATATGGTGTTGCAAATGTATTGTCAATTACAAGTGGAATCTTGTGTGCATGTGCGATTTCTGCAATTTTTTCAATATCTACTACGTCTGAATTAGGATTTCCTAATGTTTCAATAAATACAGCCTTAGTATTGTCCTGAATTGCATTTTCAATTTCATCAAAGTTAAATGGATCTACAAATGTTGTTGAGATTCCATAAGCTGGAAGTGTATGTTCTAAAAGGTTATATGTTCCACCATAAATGTTCTTTGCTGCAACAATATGGTCACCATTCTGTGCCAAATTTTCAATTGTGTAAGCGATAGCTGCTGCTCCTGATGCTACTGCTAATGCTGCAACACCACCTTCAAGTGCGGCAATTCTCTTTTCAAATACGTCTTCTGTTGGGTTTGTAAGACGTCCATAAATATTTCCTGCATCTGCTAAGCCAAATCTTGCTTCTGCATGATTGCAATTTTTAAATACATAAGATGAAGTCTGATAAATTGGTACTGCTCTTGCATCTGTAACAGGATCTGGATTTTCCTGTCCTACGTGTAACTGTAATGTTTCAAATTTGTAATTTCTTTCTGCCATAATTATCTCCTTTGTAAATATCTTTTTTCTTAATCTTATTAACTTAATCCTGGAATAAAGGTGTTGAATAATATCTGTCACCTGAATCAGGTAATAATGCTACAATATTTTTGCCTTTGTTTTCAGGTCTCTTAGCCAACTGAACTGCTGCGTATAATGCTGCACCTGATGAAATACCTGTAAGAACACCTTCTGTCTTTGCAAGTTCCTTAGCTGTTGCAAAAGCGTCTTCGTTTTCTACTGCAATAACTTCATCATAAATCTTTGTGTTAAGAATGTCAGGTACAAATCCTGCACCGATACCCTGAATCTTATGTGCTCCGGCTTTTCCTTCTGAAAGAACAGGGCTTGTTTTTGGTTCTACGGCTACAACCTTTACATCAGGGTTCTTTGATTTCAAATATTCGCCTACGCCTGTAACTGTTCCACCTGTACCAACGCCTGCTACGAAAATATCAACCTGTCCATCTGTATCTTCCCAAATTTCCGGTCCTGTTGTTTCTCTGTGTGCCTTAGGATTAGCTTCATTAACAAACTGTCCTAATATAATTGAACCAGGTGTTGCTTCCTTAATTTCATCAGCCTTAGCAATAGCGCCCTTCATACCTTTAGCTCCTTCTGTAAGAACTAATTCAGCACCATATGCTTTCATAATGTTTCTTCTTTCAACACTCATTGTTTCAGGAATTGTAATAATTACTTTGTATCCCTTTGCTGCTGCAACTGCTGCAATACCGATACCTGTATTACCTGATGTTGGTTCAATAATTGTTGCTCCCGGTTTAAGCTTTCCACTTTCTTCTGCATCTTCAATCATCTTTAATGCGATTCTGTCTTTAACGCTTCCTGCCGGATTAAAATATTCTAATTTAGCTAAAATCTTAGCATCTGTAATGTTTTCTTTTGCTTCAAATTTCTTAACCTCTAATAAAGGTGTCTTTCCAATAAGTTCTGCTGCGCTTGTTTTAATATTTGCCATTTTTATATCCTCCAAATTTAACTGATTTTCTAATTTTTTATTGTCCCTATTAATTAGTTGTTTTTCACTTTTAATATTTTTCCCTACTGATTAGTTGTTTTTCACTTTTATCGTTCTAGAGTTCATTGGAACTCTCTTATCATCATTATAATTTTGAATCTGTAGTTTATAATCATTTGTAAAAAACTATCTGCTACACATTCGCTCCGTCTCTCCTACACTTATGTTGCAACAGTAAGTCTTTCTCATTTTGTAATTATAAGCTGTCTTTGTTCTGCTCATAACACCGCTTCCTTTCCTATTCATTCAATTCCTATAAGTTAAGTAGGTTTTGTTTATAGTGGCATATTACTATCTTTTTCCTACAATGTCAATAGGAAAATTGAATTTTTTAATATTTTTATCCAAAACATATATGTTTAGTATGTTTTAATGCAATTATACCACAAAAAAGAGCATATAAGTTTAAACCTACATACCCTTTTTGTTTTTAATTTCATCTGAATATTCTTCATACTCTTTTATTACGTTTTCAATTATTGAAACCACTAGATAAGACTTTTCTGTCTTTTTGTGTTCTAGCAATATCTTAAAAATTTCTTCCTCATTACTTTCATCCAGTATTTCACCTAAACTGTTTGCTACTGCACCTCGGTTTTGATATCTTGGGACATCAAACAATTGAACAAGTTGCTTTAAATACTCCTTTTTACCCATTTTATATAGTGCAGTATAAAGATTAATTCTTACGAACACAACTTTTTCGACATCCAATCTACTTTCAAGAAATTCTATTGTATCACTTTGCATATTAAGTCCTTCTGAAATATCAGATAAACTAATTGTTGCATAACCTCTAACCAAGCCAATTCTATCTTTTTCCGAAAGCTTCTTTAGCCTCTCATATGTTTCCATAGTTTCTCCAATACATAAGGAATCACATGCCTCTGCTCTCACCAATGAATCTTTATCGTGCGTTAACTTCAACAAAATTTCTTCGCCTTCTTCCGACTCCGAATTAACTAAAATTTTCGCAACCATTGCTTTATTAAAACTATCGTCTTCATTCGCAATTTTCTTCAGCTTTTCCATCTGCTCATCACTAATTTCGGTCTCATAAGCTTCTTCATATAGTTCCATCAAAAATTGGTCCTTGTCCATCATTCCTCCTTTACAATAGTTCTCTTAATTTGTTTTCAGTTATCCCTTTGGTTGGTCCGATTACAATTAAAGACATATTTTCTTTTCTAAAAATCATTTCTGAAATCTCTCTCATTCGTTGAAAGTCAATTCTTTCATTTGCCATAATTCTATCTTCAATGGTTAACACTTCTTTATCATTCAGAAAATCACTACCTAATTGAAAATTTAATTCTTTAGTTTCTTCTGCCCAATACCATAGATTTTCTGTGAAAAAAGTCATATTTCTATCCACGTCTTTTTTAGAAATAATATTCTTAAGCTGCTTTAGAATCTTAATAATCTCCAATATGCTCAACTGCAGCCTGCTTTTATCTATAGAAAAAATTATAGACAATATAGATTCCTTACTAAAAATATCTACACACGAATAAATACCATAAACCAAGCCCTGATTTTCACGAATTTCCGTTTGAAGATATGAGCCATCTCCGCCTCCAATTATGCTATTTAGAAATAAAAGTTCATTTTCTTTAATCTTAGTCAAATCCACATCAAAAGATAACTGAACATCCACTATGTTCCACGACGCAAAATTTTTCAATTTAACGTCCGGTTCTCTTTTGAATTGTCTTCCCTTAATAACCTCTACTTTTTCTTTTCGTTCTACTCCTTCATTGATTTTTATTTTCCCAAATTCTTCAAAAATTTCTCTGGACTTTTCTTCATCTATAGCTCCTGTTATAACCAAAGTTACATTATTCTTAGAGAATATTTCTTTCTTATAACCAACCAAATCATCTACCGTAAAACCTTTTACATTCTCTTCACTTCCTAAAATTCCGCGTTTTAAAGGATTCTTACGCCAAATGACCTTGTCATAAATTTTCTCTAAAGTTACTTCATCCTCCTTTTCATAAATTTCATTTATAACAACCTTTTTCTCACTTTCCAGTTGCTCTTCCGTCCAATCATAGGTTGTTAATATTTTTTCAAAAATATCCAGACTTTTTTCTAAATACTTAGGTCTTACCTTCACATTGAAACATAACATTTCCTTATGTGTAGTACCACGTAACGAAGTTCCCATCAGTTCCGTAGTTCCATATATATCTTTCTGGTTCATGTCTCCCAGTTGTCTAAAATGCATATGTTCCAACAAGTGCGTAATCCCATTATTCTCTTTATTCTCATATCTAGCTCCGGCTCTTATATATAATCCAATTTCCACTGACATAGCATGTTCAATTGGATAACATATAACTTTCAAGCCATTGTTTAATGTACGTTTCTGCATAACACTCCCCCTCTTTAACTCATTTTTAATTTTTTCTCCTTAGATATTAAAATTTTCCGTTTCTTGCTACTTCCATAATATTATATTTTTCGTAGCAATATCTTTTTGGTCAATTTTTGTATCTATTTTGGTCAATTTTTGTACTATATAAAACTTTTATCTTTCGTACTTAGTCTCCATATATTCCACCATGCGTTTTTTCAACGCTGCAGTCCTTGCTCTTGAAACTGACAATGTTTCTCCATTCATTAATTCAATTTCCTCTTTTACACGTTTTTTTATGTATTTTAAATTTACTATGTAGCTATTATGAGCATATACAAAATTATATTCCTTCAACTGTTCATACAAATCCTCTATTTTCTTCTTACAATGAAATACATTATTATTGTTATTTTTCAGTCCTCTTGGACACACATGTATGTTCGTCCCTCTTCTTGCAATTGATATATACATAATGTCATCCGACTCAATCTGGAAATGCTCTCTTTCCTTGTATCCTTTAATCATTGGTACCGTTCTCTTATTTTTAAGATAATCTATTATTTCCTCACATTCATCCAGCATTTTTTCTCGTGAATACTGTTTAATTAAAAATCTATACGGTGCAATCTTTATCATTTCAGGAGATGGGTTACAAAAACCCGAGCAAAAAAACTAATGTTGTATTTAAATGTTTTTTCCTAAATTCCACTGCAACCTGATCTCCCATTACATCCTCAAGTTTAATATCCAAAATCAGCAAGTCGATATCCATTCCATCTTCCACATCCCACAGAAATACCTTGCCTTTAGTGTATTCATAAAAATTTATATCCTTATCGCTTCCGTTCACTTCTACAATAACTTTTTCTATGTAATCAATAAAAAAAGTGTCATCATCACATATCGCTATATTAATCATGTTAATCCCCCTCTTTTGTCTTATATTTTCCGTTATGTATTTGGTAATTCTATAGTATCAAATAAATAGTGTTTTTGATACACATTTCAATATAAATTTGTCGTTTTTTTCTCTCTATTTTTGTCTTTTCCTATATGTACCACAAATATCGCTATTTTCTCATTTTTTGTGGTACGTTTTAAATTTATGTAAACTAATTATATCACTTATTCTTGCTTCATTTTTAAATTTGTCACATATTGACTTATATTATTTTGTTATGTCGACCAATATGTTACTTATACTGACTTGCTTTCTGTGCGCGTACCACAAAAATAGCTAAATTGCCGTATTTTGTGGTACATTTCTCTATCAAGCTTTTTGTTTCCTATATTATGTAAACCAATCCAGGCTAATTTTAAAGATTCGTTCTTCATTTTCAACATGAAGTCGTCCGAGATGCTCTCCACGCCCCGTGATTTATCAAATTCAAGCCAAATATTTAAAAATTGCTATAAAATTCATAATATTTAAGGGCAAAAAAGAGCCAGAACACATCTCGCATTCTAACTCTTTTCAATGCCAGCCTACCAATCCTTATGGTATTCTAGCTATTTATTCTCCACCTGTTTCACAGGATTTCTAACATTCTTTTATTGTTCCGCCACCAAGAACAACGTCTCCATCATATAATACAACTGACTGTCCTTTTGTAATGGCTCTTATTGGTTCGTCAAAAGATACCTTAACATCACCGTTTTCAAGTACTTTTGCCACACCTTCTGTTAATGGCTGATGATATCTTGTTCTTCCACTTACCTTTATTTCTCCTGTTGGAGCTTCACCTGATATCCAGTTAAAGTCTGTTGCAACAAGTTCTTCTGTGAAAAGATCTTTGTTTCGTCCAACTACAACTTCATTTGTTTCCGGTCTGATTTCAAGAACATAATGCTTGCCATCACGGTTAACATTAATCCCTTTTCGCTGACCTACTGTATATCTGTAATACCCGTTGTGCTGACCTATAACCTTGCCATTAATATCAAGGAAATTACCTTTACCAACTTTCTTGTGAGTATACTCCTCAATGAACTTCATATGATTTCCATCAGGTATGAAACAAATATCCTGACTATCATGTTTGTCTGCATTAATAAGTCCTGTCTCAGCTGCTTTCTTTCTTATTTCATCTTTAGTATATTCTCCTAAAGGAAACATTGTATGAGCAAGCTGTTCCTGAGTCATATGATAAAGAACATAACTCTGGTCTTTTGAATCATCTATTCCCTTCATAAGCTGGTACTTGCCTGTAGCTTCATCAAATCTGATTCTAGCATAATGACCTGTTACTATCACATCACAGCCCAAAGCTTTTGCTCTTCTATATAACTCTTCAAACTTTAAATATCTGTTACAGTCAATGCATGGATTAGGAGTCATGCCACACATATAGCAACCTACAAACTTGTCTATAACCTTCTCCTTAAATTCTGCCTTAAAATTAAAAACATAATAAGGAAAACCAACTTTGTAAGCTACACTTCTGGCATCTTCCACATCACTTAGAGAACAACATGTCTTCTCCTTTGACATGTTAATATCCTCATTGTCATATAACTTCATTGTTACCCCAATAGGGTCGTATCCTTTTTCTTTCATAAATACGGCAGCCACACTACTGTCTACGCCACCGCTCATTGCTATTAATGCCTTTTTCATTTATCCTAACCTAATCATTTCATCAATACAGTGTTTTGCCTTAGTTCTTGTATCTTCGTCAAGATTAATTTCTAAGCCGCCAATACCCTTACAACAATTTAATACATCAGTTAAAGTTGTTGCTTTCATATTGTGACAAACGCAGTCCTTTGATAATGGATAAAACATCTTATCCGGACATTCCATCTGAAGATGAGTTACAATACTATTCTCTGTTCCAATAATAAACTCTTTAGCATCGCTTTCCTTGGCATAGTTCATAATTCCTGTTGTTGAACCAACATAATCTGCTAATTCCACAACTTCAGGCTTACATTCAGGATGTACAAGGAACAATGCATTAGGGTGTGCAGCCTTAGCCTTCTTAACATCCTCTGCACTCATTCTTGCATGAGTTGGACATCCGCCTGATAACAACTTAAATGTCTTGTCAGGAATCTGTTTAGAAACCCAGTCACCTAAGTTACAGTCAGGAATAAATAAAATCTTGTCATTTTCAATTTTGTTACAAATAGTAACTGCTGATGATGAAGTAACACAAATATCACAAATAGTCTTTAATTCACTTGTTGTATTAATGTAAGCAACAACTGTATAATCACTGTAAGACTTCTTAACCTGTTCAATTAAATCCTTGTCCATCATTTCTGCCATTGGACAGCCTGCGTCACCATTTGCAAGCAAAACTGTCTTATCAGGGGATAAAATCTTAACTGTTTCAGCCATAAATTTTACACCACACATAATAACAGTCTTGTTTTTTGTTTCTGCTGCTTTAACAGACAATGCAAAACTGTCACCTGTAAAGTCAGCTACTTCAAGAATTTCCGGATTCTGGTAGCAATGTGCCAAAATACAGATATCCTTTTCTTTCTTTAATTTAAGAATCTCTTCCTGAATATCTCTAATCATTTCTCACCTTTTAATCTCGCTTACGCTTTTATAATTTCAGGTGATTCCTCTTTATAAAGAAAATATATTTCAGTAATTAATTATCTTTATGTTTTTCTTTATAATCGTCTATAGCGGCCTTAATAGCTTCCTCTGCAAGTACTGAACAATGCATCTTATGTGCAGGAAGTCCGTCTAAAGCTTCAGCTACTGCCTTGTTTGTAAGTTCCAATGCATCATCTAATGACTTTCCTTTAATCATTTCTGTTGCCATTGAACTACTTGCTATAGCAGAACCACATCCGAATGTATTAAATTTTACGTCAGTTATGATGTTATTGTCAACCTTTATATATATTTTCATAATGTCGCCACATTTAGCATTACCAACTTCGCCTACTCCGTCTGCGTCATCAATCTTTCCTACGTTTCTAGGATTCATAAAATGATCCATTACTTTTTCACTATATAACATGCTTTTGCTCTCCTCTCTGTAATTCATCCCAAACCGGTGAAATGCTTCTAAGATAATCAACTACATTTTTAATTTCCTTAACCATATAGTCAATCTGTTCTTCTGTAATGTCTTCTGCTATTGTAAGTCTTAATGATCCATGAGCTACTTCATGAGGTCTGCCAATTGCAAGTAAAACATGACTTGGATCAAGTGATCCTGATGTACATGCTGAACCTGAAGATGCTGCAATACCTTTAGCATCTAATAATAAAAGTAATGATTCTCCTTCGATTCCTTCAAAACAGAAGTTTACATTACCCGGTAATCTGTTTTCGCTTGCTCCGTTTAAAACTGAGTGTTCAATCTTTGAAAGTCCTTCAATAAGTCTGTCTCTTAAAGTTGTAACTTTTGCACTTGATTTTTCTATATTAGATACAGCATCCTTTAAAGCTACAGCCATACCAACTATTCCGGGAAGGTTCTCTGTACCCGCTCTCTTACCTCTTTCCTGTGCACCACCTTCTATAATATTAGTAAGCGGAACCTTCTTATTAGCATAAAGAACACCTACGCCCTTTGGTCCGTGGAACTTATGAGCTGATAATGATAACATATCAATTTTTTGTTTCTTAACATCAATATCAACATGTCCAACTGCCTGAACTGCATCTGTATGGAAGATAACTCCCTTCCTTTCACAAATCTCACCAATCTCTGTAATTGGTTCAATTGTTCCTATTTCATTATTTGCATACATTATTGATACAAGAGCTGTATCTTCTCTAATTGCATCTTCAACTGCCTTAGGATCAACTTCGCCCTTTTCGTTTACATCTAATAATGTAACGTCAAATCCCTGTTTTTCTAACTTAGCTAATGTATGGAGAACTGCGTGATGCTCTATTTTAGTAGAAATAATATGTTTCTTTCCTTTTTTTGCACCAAATGTAGCTGCTGAAATGATTGCCTGATTGTCAGCTTCACTTCCACCTGATGTAAAATAAATTTCTTTAAAGTCTGCACCTAAGCATTCTGCCACGTCCATTCTTGCCTGAAGTAGCTTTTCTGCTGCTCTCTGTCCAACACTATGAAGACTTGATGGATTTCCATAAAAATCTTCCATGCACTCATTCATCGCTTTAATTGCAGCCTGACTAGTTTTAGTAGTAGCCGCATTATCTGCATATATATACATTTGAGTAACCTCCATTCTATATTTAAATCTCTTTTTTCCTATCTCTGCACTAGGAATTATATAACCTAATTTTTAATTTGTAAATAACTTTTTTTCTTTTTTTATTATTTTTTCCCGTTTTTTCCTGCTTTATTATAATGTAATAACTTAATATTTGCAAATTGTTACAAAGACCCCCTTGACAAATTACATTTTTTTTGGCATTATTAATAACCGTAATATCTATGTAACATTTTTGTAACAGATGGAGGTTATTTTGAAACATAAATTTATAGGTTTACTTTCAGTAGCATTTTTGATGTGTGCATCTACTACAATTGCAGTTCATGCCGAAAACGAAACTACCACTGTTGAGAACCCTACAACAGTGATTGCCGTAGAAACAACTACTCCGGTAGCCAAAACAACTACTCCGGCATATGTTAAATCAATTACAGTTAACAAGACTATAAAGGTAAACAAAAAAGCTAGTATTAAAAAAGACATAAAATTAAATAAAACAAAATTAAAAAATTTCACATTAGTATCTAATAAAACAAAAGTTGCAACAATTTCTTCTTCAGGAAAGATTAAAGCGAAAAAAGCCGGAAAAGCTGTCATTACTGTAAAGTCTAAGAATAACAGTGCTTTATATGCAACAATTAATGTAAAGGTAAAGAACAGATACACTAAAGACCAGTTAAGACTTATGTCTTCTATTATTTATAGTGAAGCTGGTGATCAGAGTTATGCAGGTAAGAAGGCAGTTGGTATTGTAATTGCCAACAGAGTAAGTTCTAGAAGTTATCCTAACACTTTAAGTGGTGTTATTTATCAGCCAGGACAGTTTTCACCGGCAAGAAACGGTTCTTTAAACAGATCATTAGCATTATATGACAGTGGTCGACTTGACAAGGGTTCAATTAAAGCTGCTAAGGCTGTTCTTAATGGAGATAAGAACGTAAAACTTTCTTATGGAACAATAAATATGAACTCATATTTATTCTTTAGTGGATATGTAAAAGGTGCAAGATTAACAATTGGCGGACACCAGTTCAAATAAGTAGATAAAAAAAGAATCTTCAGTTTTTCTGAAGATTCTTTTTTTGTTCAGAAACTGACCTTCAATTTTTTAGTAGAAATTGTAGGGTAATTTCTCAAATAAAAACTCCGAAACAAATATGATAATTCATATCTGCTTCGGAGTCTTAAACATCTTAATTTATTCTTATACTATTTCTTATGCTGTTTATTTTTATACTCTGCCTTCAACTAAGTCTTCCAGTGTTACACTTTCCAAATATTCATCTATCTGGTCATCTAATTTCTTCCACAATGGTAATGTAATACATTCAGTGGCTCTATCGCACTTCTCAGCCCCTTCTTCCAGGCAGCCAACCGGTGCCAATGTTCCTTCAGTAAGTTTGAGAATTGAGCCTATTGTATATTCTGCCGGTTTCTTCACCAGCTTGTATCCGCCTGCTTTGCCTCGCTGACTCTTTACCATATGTCCTTTATGTAATAACGATACAATCATTTCCAAATATTTCATGGAAATTCCCTGTCTTTCTGCCACATCTTTCAGTGATACAAAAGACTCGCCATCATTCTGAGCCAAATCTATCATAACTCTTAAAGCGTATCTGCCTTTTGTAGAAATCATCATCTCTAAATACCTCTCTGTCGTAAATACTCTCCTACTAGTATACATTAACGCCACAATAAAATCAACTTAATCCCGATTATTTTTATAGGAATTGTCGTATAAATATTGTTATGTTTCTTTAAAAATTTTTTATAATAACTTTATATGATTATAGTTTCAAATCACTAAAATCTTAATTTTGTGGATTATTCTTTTTTTATTTTTAAAATCTTTGTTCCATATACATATGTTAACGCACCTATTGTTATTCCAAGAACTGCTCCTCCCAATATATCTGTTGGAAAATGCACATATAAATACATTCTTGAAAAAGCTATTAATATAGTAAGCGGAATAACCACCCAACCGAATTTCTTATTGGTTAACGTTATAATTGTTGTAGCTATACATGATGCCTGTGTGTGACCTGAAGGAAATGAATAATCTTTTGGAATTGCTATAAGCATCTTAAAATTTGTATCTATCCAACATGGTCTCGCTCTTTGAACAACATTTTTCACTATTCCGTTTCCAATAATCAGTCCTATTAACAACCCCGCAAGAACCAAAACTCCATATTTACGGTATTTTTTTGATATAAGCATTGCAACGCCTATGATAATCCAAATAATCCCTGCATTTCCCAAAACTGTAATTCTAGGCATAAACCAGTCACAAAATCCACTACCGAATATTTGTTGTATTTTTTCTAAAATTAACCAATCAATTGCCATTGAGTTAACATCCTTTCCTTTTTAGTTATGTTTTATACTCTATCATTTTAAGAGAAAAAAGACAACCGACCATTACGGCCGATTGTCCCTTTTATTAATATGTAAATAATTTATGAAAGAATATTATTTAATCTTTACTACCTTCTTAGCTGAGTATGGTCCATAAACCTTAGTCTTTCCGTTCATAAAGAATCCTCTAACTCTTACATAATACTTCTTACCTGATTTTAATTTCTTAATTGTGATCTTAGCTTTCTTTGTTGTCTTAACTTTTGATTTCTTGAAATTCTTCTTTAATGAGTACTGAACTTCATATTTCTTAGCCTTGCTTGCTTTCTTATATTTAACAACCATAGCTTTCTTCTTAGCTGTTACTTTAGAAACCTTAACCTGTGAAGGTGACTGGATACCTGCCGTAATCTTGAAGTCCTTAACGTCGATTGTTCCACTCATATCGCTTTCATCGATGTATTCTTTTAAGAATGCACCAAATGCAAACTTAATACCTAGTGTAGGCTGAGCCTTTTTCTTCTGATATTCTGATCTAAGTGATGGAATCTTAACATCTGCTGATACTGTTACATATCCGTCATCTGCTGTGTTCTGACTGTCAAGTGCAACAAATGGGCTGAAATCCTTTGTGCTTGAAAGAACGCTCTTACCACCGATTGTAGCCTTAACATTTGAAAGCTTAAGAGCTGCACCATCTTTATCTGTGTTATCAAATGCTTTAAAGTGAATGTGTTTTACGTAGTTGTACTTACCTGTACCAACATTTTCACCCATAGCTTTTCCTTCGCTATCCTTAATTACGTTGCCTTTAGCATCTTTCTTGTCCTGACTCTTCATAATTTCATTCTTTAATGTACTCTTAATCTTAAATGAAATTGTGTAATAACGTCCTCTTTCTACATTAACAACCTTATCTGCTGTTACACCCCATGGGTTAGACTGTCCTACATCTCCCTTTGGTGTCCATTTAGCACTCCATCCTGTACTTACAACATTCATTGTAAAACTGCTTGATGTCTGTGTTGTAATCTTTGCATCTTCACCATAACTCTTGTATGTATTCTCTTTATTCTGATATTTCTGTCCTGCTCCGATAAGCTTATCTTCCCAAACGCCGTTATCTTCACGTGTATGGATAGAATATGATGTCCATGCCTTTCCGTTAGATACATCTGTTCCCTTAGCTACTGCTGCAGATGCCATTGATGCTGTACCAACAACCATAGTTACTGATAAACCGATTGCTGTTAAGTTCTTGAATAATTTTCTCATTTTTTCATTCTCCTTTATATGTTTTTGTAACTTAACTATAAAATATCATTTTTATCATACTTTTTCAAGTGCAGTTTGTATAAAATTAAAGAAAAATGAATCGTTTTTTATAGAAATATTGAATAAAAACTGTTTTATCTTTAAAAGTTACTTATTGTGACATAAGTATTATACTTTTTGTTATATAGTTTATTTCATGTAAAACTGCATAAAAACATTAATATCTATCAATTGTATTTACTTGAAAAAACTAAAAATACCATTTAACGCAGGAGCAACGACCGAGCCGGCAGGCGAGACTTCGAACCTTCGAGCCCAGGATTGGGCTCGTTTAATGCAAAAAACAGCACCCTGAGCCGTATAACTCGTAGATGCTTTCGCATCTACTTCGTCGCGGGCTTGCGCCCTATAAAAACAAAGAAGAGAAAACCAGATTTTGGCTTTCCCTTCTATTTAACTGTTTATAATTTTATTTTTTTATCTTAACCTGCTTTGGCTTTGACCATTTGCCCTGATAAGTTTTCTCTCCTTTGACAACAATGGCTTTTGCTCTTGCATACAATTTTTTAGCCTTTTTAAACTTGCTATTTGATACACTATATTTCAATTTTCTAGTTGTTTTTGTCACTATTGTCTTTTTAAAATTCTTATCTTTTGCAATCTGTACATTGTACTTGGTTGCGCCTTTAACTCTCTTCAATGTAAGACTTATTTTCTTAGCATTTTTCTTTTTAATTGCTTTTTTAACAACTGCCTTTCCAACATTTACAGATGATTTTATTGTAGTCTGACTTGGTTGTTTTTTAGTTGTTGTTTGTGCATTTGTATTTGTTGTAGTTTCTACTGCTGATGTTGTCTCTACTGCTGCAGGTGTAGTTGTTTCTACTGCCACTGGTGTGGTTGTCTCTGCTGTTGCAACTGTAGTTGTTTCTGCCGCTGCAGTTGTAGTTGTTTCTACCGCTGCTGTTGTAGTTGGTTCCTTGTATTCTGAATATGCAGGATCTGCAAGTTCTGCAGGTGTTTTTCCTGTGAGTCCAGGGTCTGCCTTAATTGACACAGTTTTCTTTAATCCAAATGATTCTACATTGTTACTTGTATACTGTGATCTTACTTCTACTTCATATGTACCTGTCGCAAGTCTGTTTTCATAGTAACTTGCCACATCCCCATTGATTCCTACCTTGATACAAACACCATCTACAAAAAGATTCAATCTCTGACCTGTTAAATCTGCCACATCAGACCATGCAATAGTAAATCCATAGCTTATACCTTCTGTTAAAATTGAAAGTCCAAGTGGTAAATTTGGCTGATTTGGTTTGTCAAATGACTGTGCATTATCTATAACCTGACCTTTAACAGTAACCTTTGATGACTGACCAAATGATGTTGCCGCCAAAGCTGACTCTCTGCCTTCTGCATCCACTGCTGATAAATATGCCAGATATTCACCTGCCGATACACTTTCCAATATAACATTTGAATTGGTAATTCCGTCTACATATACACGTCTGTAAGGTGTACCTGTCTTTGCATCAAATAAATATAAATTGTAACCTACAACTGATGAATCTGCTGATGGAATACTTGCTTCTGATGATGGTGCCCATGCAACACCTAATTTATTGTCTGCCTGCGCAGGATTGTCAGCAGGAACTTCCGGATTTCCTGTAATATAACTTAATCCCGCCGGTGTTTTTGGACCTATGCAATTAACAGGATATGTGTAATTAAGAGTTGCTCCTGTTACTGTAAAGCTAACTGTTTCTGATAATGGTCCCTCACCCATGCTGTTTACATTTGCAGCCTACGCTGTATATGAACCTGCTGAAAGTCCACCTACTACACCGCCTTTTGTAGCATTGCCGATCTTTGTAACTAACTTTCCATCCTTATAAATATAAATGACTGTTGCTGTAACTGTTGGATCATATCCATCTACATTTGCTGTGTCATCGGCTCCTGCCCATGCAAACATAATTGCATTTTCAATTGTATCCGAACCACTTTTGCTAACAGCAGCAAGTCCTAATACTTTCTTAGGTAATGATGTTGCTGTTTTTGCTGCACTTACATTGCTTGTTGGATAGTATGTAATCGAAGATACTATCATTGCAATAGCACAAATAATCGCACCAAATTTCTTTAATCTTTTCATTTCATAAACCTCTCTTTCATTTGATTAAATATTCATTGCAATTACACACTTTTAAAGAGTTATTTGTTAGTATCCTATTTTTATATATGGGATTAATTTTTTAGGAAAGTGTTTTAATTTTAAGATTTTCCATATATATGTACAAACACAAAAAACTCCTAAAAATGTAAAAAAAAAGCGCGAGACGGGGATCGAACCCGCGGCCCCCTCCTTGGCAAGGAGGTGCTCCACCACTGAGCCACTCGCGCATTGTACGTGTGCGTCACACGCAAGAAAAATAATATCATAGCTTTACACATCTGTCAATATATTTTTTTAATATTATTTTATAATTTTTTATCACTACTTCTACAATAATTCTTTATAATCATTAATGCTATACTTTGATATACTCTTGATTTTTTCCCAGTTATGTTTCGACTTTTCATCGAAGACTGCCACAACATTAAACTCTCCAAGTGATGCTCCTGTTACACCCGCTAGAATATCCTCAAACACAAGGCATTTATGTGGATTAACTTTTATTCGTCTTGCAGCTTCCTCATATATGTCAGGATAACCTTTTCCACGTTCAACTTCATCCACTGTCACTATTTTCTGAAAATATTTTAATATTCCTTCACGCTCCAATGTTTTCATAAAAAGTTCTCTGTCTGAGGATGTTGCCACTGCCATCTTTATATTAAGTTTATGTAGTTCTTCAAGAAATTCTTTTGCATAAGGCTTGCATACAACCTCTGTTGCATATTCCTTTTTTGCCATTTCAATCCATTCCCTTACAATATCATCTTTGTCTTCGTTTAAGCCAAATCGTTCTATTGTATAAACTGCCGCTCTCTCAGCGCCAAGAGGAGAAATCTCATCTACATAATCATCCGGAACCTGAAAGCCTCTGTCACCTAAAAATTTTTCATCTACCTTTTCCCATACCCATGAGCTATCGAGAAGGGTACCATCTAAATCAAAAACAGCACCTTCAATATTTTTTAGCCAGTTTTCTCTGTTCATTAACACTCCCATTCTTATAAAAATTTATTTTTTATTTATTTTTTCTTTTCTTTTTTCAATAATCATTTATTTTTATTTACTATATTTTCGTATAAAATTAGAATAATACAGTCTTGTTTTTTTAACAAGTACAAATTCATCAAACTAAACATATGTTGTCTTTCCAAACATTTGTGCCAAAGAAAGGATTATATATTATGATAAACTAATGCTTAAAACTTTTCATATAGTAAAATCAAGACAGGGCGTATATATGTTTTCGTAATAATAAAGCAACTTATTATGCATTAGTATCTATGGATAAAAAGGATTGTTCCATTTGGTCTAATAATTCTTTAAATAATTCCAGTGCTTTTTCTATTGGTTCTTTTGTTGTCATATCCACTCCTGCTAATTTAAGCAAATCGATTGGATCCTTTGAGCCGCCGCCTGTTAAAAATTTCATGTAGTCCTTAACTCCTGCTTCGCCCTGTTCCATTATTTTCTTAGATAATGCTATTGCAGCAGAAATTCCTGTTGCATACTGGTATACATAAAATGGATTGTAGAAATGTGGAATTCTTGCCCATTCCAAAGCAATTTCTTCGTCTAATACCATATCTTCGCCAAAATATTGCTTATTTAAATCATAATATACTTTGCAAAGAATGTCGCTTGTAAGAGTTTCACCTTCTTCAACCATCTTATGAGTTATTTTTTCAAATTCTGCAAACATAGTCTGTCGATATAATGTCCCCTTAAACTGTTCAAGAAAATGATTTATTAAGTAAGCTTTTTCAGCCTTGTTATCAGTATTTTTTAGCAAATAGTGTATTAATAATGACTCATTGCATGTTGATGCCACTTCTGCCACAAATATCTTATATCCGGCATTGATATAGCTCTGGTTTGAATCTGAATAATATGAGTGAAGGGCGTGACCCATTTCATGTGCCAAAGTAAATACATGATCTAATGTTCCCTGATAATTTAAAAGAACATAAGGATGTATCCCGTAGGCTCCCCATGAATATGCCCCACTTCTTTTTCCTTCATTTTCATAAATATCTATCCAACGATTGTCAAAACCTTCCTGAAGTTTGTTAATATAGTCTTTGCCCATTGGTGCAAGACCTGCCTTAACCATTTCTTTAGCCTTTTCAAAAGGAATTTTTTTATCAGGAGTTTCCACTATAGGTGCATAAACATCATACATATGAAGTTGATCAACACCTAAAGCTTTCTTTCTAAGCGACACATATCTGTGCATTAAGTCCATATGTTCATGAACAACTTCAATTAAGTTGTCATAGACTTCCTCCGGAATATTGCTTTCATCCAAATACATTGCTCTAGTTGAAGGATAATTTCTTACATCAGCATAAAAACAAGCCTGTTCCACATTGGCATTATATGTTGCCGCAATAGTATTTTTCATTTTTCCATATGTGCCATATAAAGCCTTAAACGCAGCTTTTCTAAGCTGCCTGTCAGCGCCACTTAAAATCGGCACAAAATTGCCATGTGTTATCTTTATTTCATTGCCATCCTTATCCTTAACTGTTGGGAAATCAATGTCTGCTCCATTATACATAGCATAAATATTGTCAGCAGCACTTGCCATACGTTTACTTTTTGCAAGAATTTCTTCCGTCTTCTTATCTAATGTATGAGCCTTTGCTCTTAGTATTTCACTAATATATCTTCTATAATCGGCAAATTCCTTATTTTCCAACCATTCCTTTAAAACATTCTCATCCATTTCAAGAATTTCCGGTTCAAAAAATGCTGTTGCACTACCAAGCTCTACAACTAATTTTTGAGCTTTACCAGAATATGTCTGATACTTAGAATTTGTCATATCTTCATGATATTTCTGATTGGAATATACATAAACTTTTTCTGCCATAAGGTTTATTTCATCATTAAATTTCAAATATTCTAATAATGTCTCCTTATTCTTCGAAACATTATCTTTATATTTGTTATATTCTGATATCATTTTTAAGGCTTTGTCTAAATCATTTTCCATAGCCTGATCAGAAGAATACATATCTTCCATTTTCCATGTATTTTCTATTTTTTGTTCTTCTCTTTTCATTTCAATACCACATAATTCCTAAATGAATTACCTTTCTTTTTCTTTTAAACAAGTCCCATTGCTCTTAAAATATAGATAATTGCCGTAATTGTGAATGCTGAACACATTGTTGTCAAAACAATAACACTGCTTGTTAGAGTTCCTTCGCTGTGCATACTTCTTGACATTATGTAACAACTTGGTGTTGCTGGTGAGGCAAGCATAATTACTATTGCCATTAATTTTGCGTCCCTATATCCAATCCATATTGCAATTGGAAGAAATACTAAAGCCCAGCCAACAAGCTTCATTGCAGTTGCTATAACTGCCGGTTTAATCTTTTGAAGTGCCTTGCCAAACTCAAAACTTCCACCTATTGCAATAAGTGCAAGTGGTGTTGCCATCTTTGAAAAATTAGAAATGGTGTTATCAAGCATTTTAGGAAAATGTACATTAAGCACTGACAAAATAACCCCTGCAACAATACTTAAAATAATAGGGTTTGTAGCTATTCCCTTTAACGTTGATGACAAAGTTTTTGACTGACCTGCACCTTTTTCGGGACATTCAACTGTAAGAATTATTACAGCAAATATGTTGTAAAGTGGAACTGCACCAATTATCATCAATGGAACCATTCCCGTATCTGAATAAATATTTAAGATAAATGCCGCTCCAAGTACTGCAGCGCTGCTTCTGTAGGAAGCCTGTACAAACTCTCCTATAATTGATTTATCTTTCATAAAAATTCTTGCAAGAAACCACATTGTAAGTATGCTTATTGTTGTTGCAACGGCACAAAAAATAACATAACCTAATTCAAATTTTTCCATAAAGTTATTGTTTACCATATCCTGTATTAAAAGTGCCGGCAAAGTAACTTTAAAATTTATTTTATTGGATGCCTCAATAAATCCCTGATTTATCCATCCTATTCTTTTAAGTAAATATCCAACTACAATAACCACAAAAACGGGTACTGTAGCATTTAAGCTATAAATTAAACTGTCCATAATACTATCTGCCATTTTGCAGGATTTCATTCTGCAAGTTAGTATTAAACTCTCCTTTCTTAATCATTTCTATTTCAAACTTATATGGTGCATAAGATTTTTTGCTGTTTTCCGGATCTTTAACATAAGGTGTTTCAAGAATCTTTGGAATATTTTCAAACTGTTCCATATAAATTATTTGTCTTAAAGTGTCATATCCAATGTTTCCAAAACCTATATTTTCGTGTCGGTCTTTTCCTGCACCAAGCACGTTCTTGCTATCATTAATATGAAAAACACCAATCTGGTCTGTTCCGATAACTTTATCAAACTTCTCAAAAACTCCGCTTAAATCGTTAACAAGGTCATACCCGGCATCATTAACATGACATGTATCAAAACAAACTCTAAGCTTGTCATTGTAAACTACTCCATCATATATTCTTGCAAGTTCTTCAAAATTTCTTCCTATTTCGCTGCCCTTTCCTGCCATTGTTTCAAGGGCAATACATGCCTTACTATCCTTAGTTAGCACATTGTTAATGCCTTTCACTATCTGATTAATTCCTGCATCAACTCCTGCTCCAACATGTGAACCCGGATGAAGAACCATAATTCTGCTTCCCATTGCCTCTGTTCTTTCCAATTCTGTTGCCAAAAACTTTTCTGCTATTTCGTAAGTTTCCGGTTTTATTGTATTGGCAAGATTAATAATATATGGTGCGTGAATCACTATTTCATCTATATTATGATGTGCCATATACTCCCATGCTTCTTTTATTTTTAATTCACTTATTTCTTTTCTGCGCGTATTTTGTGGAGCACCTGTATACGCCATAAAGACATTTGCTCCATATGAATAAGCTTCCTTAGCTGAACCTAAAAGCATATCCTTTCCACTCATTCCAACATGAGAACCTATTTTTAATTTCATATGCTATACCTTTTTTAACTTTCTGTCCTTTAATATTATTCTATATCTAATAATCTCATTATTTGATTTTACTTAAAACAATATACCACATATGATAAGGTTTTACTATTTTTGTTGGATTATTTTTGGCTTTATGATACTCTAATTAAGTAATTTTTATTGAAAGCGGAGACTAATAATATGAACTATGATTTTAAAACAGATTGTGATTCTAATAATAATTGTAATTCTAATGCAAAAAATAGCTCTGAAATAGATTTAGATAATCTTACGTTTGAATTTATATCTGAAATAAATGACAAACTTTATGAATATCTGTCTAATATTGCTAATATATGTAATAAATTTGATAATGTTAAGAATACATTTTTTATTGATAACGAGGATTGTGAAACAACTATTGATAATGAACCGAATGAAAATATAAAAGATAATAATACTTTAGAAGATGATTATTCAAAAGTCATTATTGCAAAAAAAGATAAAACAATTATAGGTTTTATTTCCATCTATCTCATAGATGAATCAACTGCAGAAATTTGTGGCTTTGTATTGCCCGAATATCGCAATAATAACATTGGCAATTATCTTATGGAGAAGCTTTCTTATGAAATGGAAGATTTCTATATTTCCATTCCTGTTGCAAAAGATAATAAGACAGCTCCAAATTTTCTTAAAACCAATGGTTATTATCCAAGTACCACTGAATGTTCAATGGTTATTAACACAGACAACATTGTCGAAAAGCCTTCATCCTTTGACTGTTCAATTGATTTTAAGAAAACAGAAAATGAAGATGAAATTATATTTGAGATTTTTAAAGATAATAACAACATTGGTTCCTGTTTCGTAAGCATTTTTGAAACCTGTGGATGCATTCATAATGTTGAAATTAATGAAGCTTTTCGTGGCAATGGTTACAGCAAACTTCTTTTACAATATTCTTTATATGATATAAAAAATATATGCCAAAATATTATACTTCACGTTACAAAAGAAAACGTTCCGGCATATAATCTTTATAAGAAACTTAACTTTATTACCACATCAGAAATTATTTATTATGATAATCTATAAAAATTCAACTTTTATACTATTCCACAAAACATTAAATGGGCCACTATCTTTGCAAATTTTTTTTTTACAAAGATAGTAGCCCATTCTCACTTACTATACATTTTTTAGTACAACTATTTTTTATGTTTATTCTTCATCTGTACAACTTTCAGTTTCCTCTACCTTTGTAGTTGTTTCCACTTCTGTAGTATTAGGAACTTGTGTCGTTGTTTCTATTTCAACAGTTGAACTTTCTTCTTTAGTTGTTGTTTCCTGATTTAATCGTTTAATATCTTTCTTTGTTGATACAACTGCTGTTTTCTCTTTCTCTTTATCTTTATCCTTGTCTTTTTTTACTGACTTTCCACTTAAAATTCGTCTTGCGGCACAAGGATTGCCAAGTCTTGAAATTATTACACCCTGAGTCTTGTTTGCAGAATGAAGAATCTTCCCGTCGCCAATATAAATAGCAACATGACTTATTCTATTCTTGTTTTTTCTGTCTGTATGATAAAATACTAAATCTCCCGGTTTAAGCTTGTTACTTTTTACTGCTTTGCCATTGTAAGCCTGCTCTGCTGCCGTTCTGCTTAAACTATATCCAAATTTTTTAAACAAAGACATTGTAAAACCTGAACAGTCTGCTCCGCTTGTAAGACTTGTTCCACCCCAAACATATCTGTTTCCAAGGAATTGTGTTGCATATTTCAAAAACTCTGCTGCTTCGCCTTCTTTGGGAAGAGAAGTTTCTTCCAAAGTATATGTAATGGCATTAGCTGCCCATTCCTGCTCAAGCATATCATCATATTCTTCCGGGGTATACAAATATTCCTTGTGAATCTTTACAGTAACATCTTTAGTCTTAACCCATCCTGACATTGTGGATGTTCTCTCTACTTTAATCCACTTCTTGTCCTTACTTATATCTGTTATTGGATATTCTGCCTTCTCCTGTAGATTAGACAAAACTTTTGATTTCTTATTATCTTCGCTTCTAAGTTCTGTTTTCTTCACCTTAACCTTTACAATAACGTCCTTGGCTTCAATTAAAACTTCCTTAGCCTTCTTGCCTGTTACTACATTTTCTTTCTTAACATATCCTGTAATCTTGTCAGATTTAATCTGGTAAAATTTTTTTCCTTTTTTAAGAATCTTAACATAACTGCCATCTACACCGATTCCTACAACTTTAGACTTTTCATCGTCCTTCTCGTATATTTCAACCATCTCATCTGAATCATCTTCAGACTTGACTTTCTTCTTTTCAATCTTTATTGCACTTACATTCTTATACTTTTCAGGAAAAATCAAATCAACCTTTTTCTTAGTTTCTACAGTTGCCTTTGTCTCATGTTGCACTGCTGTAGTTGTTTCCTGAATTGTTGTTTTCTGTACAATCTTCGTCTCCGCTCCGCTTGTGTGATGTCCTCCTGAAACAGATTTAATTCCTATAATTCCGCCAATTAAAGCTACTGTAAACACTGATGCCACTATAATTTTCTTTTTCATTCTCTTATGTTGCTCGTCCTTTTTTCATTTATTATGTTATTATAACATTTTCATTACAAAATAACACAATTTGAAATATTTTTATTATATATTTTTTACATTTTTATGTAGAAATTGCAGATTAGAAAGACAATATGTGCAAATTTTGTGACAAGTTATTTAGTTTGTCTTGTTTTTGTACAAAAGTAAAAGGTATATCACTTACTTGCGATATACCTTCTTTGTTTCTTATTTCGTTCTGACTTAGTCATACTTGGCTGTTTCCAGCATTCCCTTGACTTTCCATGGCCAATATACAAACTCTGCCTTTGCAATTATCTTTGACTTACTTACATAGTTTGTTGTTGTCCAAAGTCTTGAATCCTTAGAATTGTTTCTGTTGTCACCTAAGACGAAATAACTGTCTTCTGGCACTTGATATACAAGCTCTCCACCGGATTCCTCTGAACCATTTTCCCAGTACCAATCCTCTTTTAAGTATGTTTCTTTTAATGGCTCTTTTGAGTCGTTAATATAAATCTTTGAATCTTTAATTGTTACCTTTTCTCCCGGCAAACCGATTACTCTCTTTACGAAGTTTTCTGATTCATCATCAGGATATTTGAAAATTATGATTTCACCTCTCTGTGGTTCCTTGAACCAATAAGCTGTTCTAAGTCCAATCATTCTTGAACCTGTCATAATTGTATTCTCCATTGAGCCTGATGGTACGTTGGCATTAATTATAAGAAAATTATTAATGCACAATGCCAAAGCAATGGCTACAACAAAAATTCTTACCCAACTGAAAAATTCCTTCTTGGGATCAACTTTCTCTTTTTCTTTCTTGTCTGAAGCATTATGTAAATCCTTGTTCTCTGCTTCATTTTCAATAATAGTCTGGTCTTTCATAAGATCTCCTTTCGCTATCCGTTTTTAAGTTAGCACTTACCCTTAGTCAGTACTCTACCATTCTTTCTTTTAAATCAGATAAATATTTTGTAACAGTTTTATTAACGGATGAAATTAGTCTTAACTGGATCTTCCGGCTGTGGATGTTCAATTCCATTTTCTTTTCCAACCTGAATACACTTCAAAATCCAAGCCATATTTCGTCCAATATTTCTTACTATCTGAAGACCTTCTTCATCTTTTCTTACATCATCTGGATTGCTTCCGTGAACCATTGGCCAATAATTTCCGTTAATTAATGGCATATGGAAAAACTCAGGTATCTTTGCAATTTCATCAAGAGCACTTGTTGTTCCTGCTCTTCTTGCACTTACAACCATAGCTGCCGGTTTATATTTTAAATCTTTTCCTGCACTCCATGATAATCTGTGAAGAAATCCCATCATATTTCCACTAATTGATGCATAATGAACAGGGCTTCCAAAAACGACTCCGTCAGCTTCTTTAAGCTTCTTTGCTGCTTCAACTACTTCTCCACCATACACACATTCACCTGTTTTTGAGCAACCGCCACAGCCCATACAACTTCCCTGTGGGTGTGCTCCTACGTGCATAATCTCTGTTTCAATGCCTTCTTCATTTAAGACTTTAGCCATCTCTTCCAATGCTGTATATGTACAGCCCTTAGCTTTAGGGCTTCCGTTAAACATTAATACTTTCATATTATCCTCCAAAAATAAATCACTTGAACTAAAGTATTATACCACAATAGCTTATATTCAGCCAAACACTTTCTTTAAAACTTCATCTTCATAGAGAACTTTTTTTGCCAGCTCCCTATATTTTTTCTCATGGAGATAAGTATGTCTGTGTGGTTTTATTGATGGTGCAATATCAATTGCCTTTGCATAATCCTCACGTTTTAGTCCAAGGGTGCTTACATAATCCCAGAAACCTGTATCTTCAAAAATCTTATTTACACGAATATATCTGTGGTTCTGAACCTTGCTCATTATATAAGTTGCAATTCCAACCTGAATTCCATGAAGTTGCGGATGCTCCAATGTTTTATCTAAAGCATGAGAAATAAGATGTTCGCTTCCACTTGCAGGAGAACTGTTTCCTGCTATTTCATTGGCAATTCCACTCATTGCAAGAGAATCAAGAAGTTCTCTTAAGAACAGGTCATCTTTTATACTCTCAAAAGGAGTTCTTACAAAACTATTTACTGCTTTTTTTGCAATCATCATGGCAAAATCATTTAGCACCGCATATCCGTGTTCATCCTCAAATACCCAATCGTAAAGTGCTGTAATTTTTGATACCAAATCACCAATACCTGAATACAAAAACTTTTCCGGAGCACTTTTTATAACATCAGTGTCTGCAATAATTCCATATGCAAGTTTTGCCGGCACAGAAGTTCTTCTTCCATTAACAAGTAATGACGCACTGGCACTGGAAAAGCCGTCACTGGATGCAGATGTAGGCACACTAATGAAAGGTAATTTTCTTAAATAAGCTGCATACTTTGCAGCATCAATAACCTTTCCACCACCAATTCCCACAATAATCTGTGCCTTGCTGTCAATTGAAAAAGCCAAATCTATTATATCTTCTATTTTAATAGAATCCAGTTCCTTATATTCCAAAACATTAATATTTTCCTTCTGAAATGATTGAAGAACAGTATCCCCAAACATATCAACCAGACCATTTCCAAAATAAACAACAGCATTTTCAATTCTGCTGTCCTTAATGTAACTTCCTATATCTTTTAAAGTGCCTTTTCCTACCTTAAGAATGGTTGGAATGGCAATGTGACTTCCATTCATAAGCTGTCTCCTTTTACTTACTACACAATTCCTCTCAACCAGTCTCTAACCTTCATTTTGTTAAGGCTACGAACTATAACCAAACGACTGATTATAGAAATTATAATAACAATAATTAAATTATACAATATTATTAACACTTCCCTGTCAAGTTTCTTCAAAGCTTCACCTGATATATTAGAATTATTATACCCTTGATTTACTATTTTACTTATATGTATAGACTGCTTATTAAATGAATATTTATGTTCGCCATCTTTTCAAAATGATATTTGACACCTTTTGTCTTTCCATAATTTTTGTTGTAATTTTAAGCATAATAGTCTGTCCTTTTAAGTTTTTTGTTTTTGATTTCGAATACTGTATCCATTCTTTTAATCATTGTTGTAACTTCATTCCATACATATCACAATCCTTAAGGATTAACACTCCGCTGTCAGGCTGCTTGATTCCCTCTAATTCTTTTGAATCTGATAAAGAATAAATCATAAACGGTTTCCCAACTGCTATATTTTTCAGTTCTTCCGAATTAATACCAACCTCCTCGCTATAATATGTGGTTATCTTCTTTATATTACTAAAGTCGTTCTCTATAACTGATTTACTTTTATTTTCTATCTTTTGTGTTATTTCCGTACATATCTGATTTGTTTCATCTTCTGTGATTGTTCTCGCATTTACTTCTTCGTTAAATGTAATTCCATACATAATTAATGCAGTAACAAAAAGTGTTCTCAATAGTTTTGTTTTAGTTCTTTTCATAGTGTTTCCTCCTTTTCCGTACTGATAGTGTTCCTTTTCATTATTTCAAGATATGAACACTTCAATCTTTGTTAACGTTCCCTCTGTATATGTTCCACTTATACAACAATATATTCCATGTTTTTACCTTAATATGCTTTCATTTTTTAATCAAATATTTTATAATTGATTTACCAAAAGTAGGTCGGTTATTTAAGGAGGTAAATGATATGAAAAGAAGATTTATGTTTATTTTTGTTACTATGATGATGCTAAGCAGTTTTTGTTTGTTTAATAGCACTAGTGTTTCGGCTAAACAACAGACTCCAAAGTTATCTTCAACTAAGATTTCATTAGAAACAGGTTCAAAGAAAACACTTAAGATTAAAAAGCTTAGTAAAAATGCGAAAATATCTTGGAAGTCTAATAATTCTAAAATTGTAAAGGTTTCCAAAAAAGGAATTGTTTCTGCAAAGAAAGTAGGTTCAACAGTTGTAAAAGCCACTGTTAAACAAAATGGCAAGAAATATGTATTAAAGTGCAAGGTAAGAGTAAATGAATCAGTAACTACACCAACAGTTGCCAATAAGTGCCCACTGCCACCAACTGAGGGCTACAAGAAAAACAACTTATTTGATACTTATATTTCAGGAGGCGTTTCAAAAATAAGTTACTACATTAATGATGTCCCTTATGAAACAAGTGACCAAAATAGAATTTCTGCTATTCTTTCCTACATGTCTATGCTGGATGTTGAAAAAATGGACAATCCAATGTTATCTGGAGGTTTTAAAATGAGAGTGTGAAAGTTTTTCTGTAAATTTAATATTTAAATATAATTAATAGGCCTT
>OFMO01000243.1_pt1 | contig 50377 bp, 45 predicted proteins | sample 1541821 | NCBI WGS metagenome assembly OFMO01 (sample SAMN04209253, study PRJEB22552) | human gut metagenome | biome: gut; material: feces | host: Homo sapiens | place: USA: Oklahoma | reverse complement strand
GGTTCTGGCGATTCTTTATTTATCCAAACTCCTCTTCCGATAATGTCTCTACCTCAATTGGATTTCTGTCACGTTCCTGCACCAGTTCATAAACATACACCGCATCCAGAAAATCTCTAAATGTTTCTGCCGGCGTATCTCCGCAGTATATGTACCCATCCAGATACTCTTCCTCCGGTATTCCAAGTAGTTCCCCCAGGATCCTACTTTCCATCCTTTCTTTTCTGTCATACCCTGCTGTAAGTATAGCATAGACTTTTGTTTCCGGCATTAAAAATTCCATCGACATCCGTTTCTGTACACGGTATAATAGGTATCATGTAAAGAAAAAGGAGGTTGTTTTCTTATGTTATCCTGCACCTACGAAGTAGTCGCCATCGATGGTGATTACGCGCATTTACGCCGCAATGACATCGAACCGGAGGACAATGAAACGAAACTGGTTGCCCGCGCGCTGCTGCCGCCGGAAATTATGGAGGGCAGTATTTTGAAATACGAGATGCTGCAGTATGAAATCATTGGCTGATGCTGTTTTTCCGGCCGAGATGTTTTCTCTCCCGCTCTTTCGTGGCATCTCGGAAACCGGGCGGGCGGCTCTTGTTTCGAGCGGGTGGCTGCGGACGTGTTCGTTTGAGAAAAACCAGACCATTTATCACATGGGTGACCGCGTGTCCGAACTGGGGATTGTGCTGTCCGGCAGCGTTTTCGTGGAGAATACGGATCTCTGGGGCAACCGCAGTATCTTAAGCAAGATCACCCCCGGCCAGGTATTTGCCGAAACGTATGCCTTCTGTCGGGAGCCGATGATGGTGAATGTCACGGCAGCCGAAGCCTCGACGGTTCTCTTTTTCAATCTTCGAAACCTCGACCAGACCGCCGATGGTGATGATGCATGGCTGTCCCAGCTTCGCAGTAACATGCTCCGCATCTCCATGCAGAAAAATCTTACCCTCTCCAACCGCATTTTCTGCACTACACCAAAGACGATCCGCGAGCGCGTGCTGGTCTACCTCGCCGCGCAGTCTGCCAAAACCGGCGCCGACACCTTTACGATCCCCTTCGACCGCCAGGGCCTCGCCGACTACCTGAACCTCGACCGGAGCGCCCTCTCCAAAGAACTCGGAAAAATGCAGAAAGAGGGAATCCTCGAATTTCATAAAAACAAATTTACGCTGCGTCATCCGTCTCTCTAGGCGGTACCGCAGCGTAAATTTTTTACCGTTTCATCGTTTCAAATGCTTATTTTTCATAAACGAATATACACAAAAAGTATTTTCCGTGGTTATAACCACATACTTTTCCTGTTATATCCGATATTCTGTACGTGTAAATTATGAAACTCCGCGCAGATCTGTTTTTCCCTCTGCGCTTAACCCCTCGGAAATACCCTACAGGAGGAACTATTTTTATGGAACAGAATATGTTTTGCTACCAGTGTCAGGAAACTGCCGGCTGCTCCGGCTGTACAAAATCCGGTGTCTGTGGAAAGCGCCCGGAGACAGCGGCGCTGCAGGATCTGCTGATCTGGACGACGAAAGGACTTTCCGCCGTGACGACACAGCTCCGCCGCGAAGGAAAAACCGTCGATGCCAGCGTCAATCATCTCATCACCGAAAACCTGTTTACGACCATCACAAACGTGAACTTTGATGATGATACGATCCGCGCACGAATTGAGGCAACGCTTGAGACCAAAGCGCTTCTCGCTCAGCTTGCCGACTGCTCCGCTCTGCCGGAAGCCGCCCTCTGGAACGGCACAACCGATGAGTTTGCCGCAAAAGCAGTAACCGTCGGCGTACTTTCCACGGAAAATGAGGACATCCGCTCTTTACGCGAGCTCATCACCTACGGTCTGAAAGGACTTGCCGCGTACACCAGCCATGCCAATGTTCTCTTAAAAGAAAACGAGGAAATCGATGCCTTCCTGCAGCGTGCTCTCGCCGCAACGCTCGACGATTCCCTCTCCGCAGAGGAACTGACGGCTCTCGCACTCGAGACCGGCTCCTACGGCGTGCAGGGAATGGCACTGCTCGATGAGGCCAATACTTCCGCTTACGGCAATCCGGAGATCACCACCGTCGATCTCAGTGTCGGCACCCGCCCGGGTATTCTCGTCTCCGGCCATGATCTGCGCGACCTCGAGATGCTGCTCGAGCAGACCGTGAACACCGGCATCGATGTTTACACCCACTCCGAAATGCTGCCTGCACACTACTATCCGGCGTTCAAAAAATATGAACATTTTAAGGGAAATTATGGTAACGCCTGGTGGAAACAGAAAGAAGAATTTGAAGCCTTCAACGGCCCGATTCTGATGACGACGAACTGTATCGTGCCGCCGAAGGACAGCTACAAAAACCGTATTTACACAACCGGAGCGGTTCGTTATCCGGGATGCCCGCACATCGACGGCGTCATCGGTGAGACAAAAGATTTCTCTCTGCTCATCGAACAGGCAAAGCACTGCGCACCGCCGACGGAACTCGAGCAGGGAACCATTGTCGGAGGCTTCGCCCATGCACAGGTACTCGCCCTGGCAGACCAGATCGTCGATGCCGTGAAATCCGGCGCGATCAAAAAATTCGTTGTCATGGCTGGATGTGACGGCCGTGCAAAGAGCCGCAGCTATTACTCTGATTTTGCACAGGCACTGCCGAAAGACACCGTGATTCTGACCGCCGGCTGTGCAAAATACAAATACAACAAGCTGAACCTCGGCGACATCAACGGCATTCCGCGCGTCCTCGATGCCGGCCAGTGCAATGATTCCTACTCTCTTGCCGTGATTGCACTGAAATTAAAGGAGGTCTTCGGCCTCGACGATATCAACGATCTGCCGATCATCTACAATATTTCCTGGTACGAGCAGAAAGCTGTGATTGTTCTTCTGGCACTGCTGTCGCTCGGTGTCAAGAACATCCACCTCGGCCCGACACTTCCGGCATTTTTAAGCCCAAATGTTGCAGCTCTTCTCGTTGAAAACTTCGGCATCGCCGGAATCGATACCGTTGAAAATGATATGGAATTGTTTTTCGGGAAATAAAGAAAACCCCTTGCTTTCTTTCATTTTTCCACGTATACTGTATATGTTCAGACAAAAATATCTTTGAATTTGGGCATATCAGAAAACGGACCTCAGATTCCATTTCTATACACGCCCGACACTGATGAGTCATCTCATCTTAATCACACATTTTTAGAACGTGCCTGGGAATTTTTTCAGACACGTTCTCATTCTATCACGGAGATTTATGAACTATGAGCATCATGAAAAATATCGATAAAGCCCAGGTTATGGTCTTAAAAGATCAGGTTTCCTACCAGGAAGGCCAGATCGTCAGCAAAACACTGGTACAGAATGAAGCCGTCAGCATCACCTTATTTGCCTTCGACAAAGGCGAAGAAATCAGCACCCACGAGTCCGACGGCGACGCCTTCGTCACCTGCCTCGACGGAACCGGCGAAATCACCATCGACGGTGTAAAATACGAACTCCACGAAGGCGAATCCATCGTCATGCCGGCAAAACATCCGCATGCAGTGTATGGCAAAGAGCAGTATAAGATGCTGCTGGTAGTGGTATTCTAATGTAGCCTTTCCACTGAAAACATGAAAATCCCAATCAACATTTTTTCTTTACTGAAATTTGTTGATTGGGATTTTTTATCTCTTTTTTAATATTTTCACAAACATTCCTTGTTTATTATTTTTGTTATTGCCATCTCCATATTTTGTTTTTTATTATCTATCACCTTTTTTCCATTCATTTATCACCTGAAGTGCCTTATTTGCTTTATCAATTTCGCATATAAAATCACCATTTTGAGTTTCTAACAATAGCGCATAAACTGTCTTTTTACTTACTGCATAAACCTCATTCTTTTTTAAGCTTACAATTTTTTTGCTTCTTTTATTATAAAATTCCATATGATTTTCATAAATAGCTATATATCCCGCTTCTTTTGCATTATCTTTTCTTTTTACTATAAGAAAAATCCCCACTATAGCATCAGCTAACCCAATTAGGCTTAAGACCTGAAGGTATACCCTATTTTCTCCATAAAAGTTAGAATACATGTTTCCAAACAGAAGAAATCCTATTCCGCCTGCGATTAGAAATATAACACCTAATTTTCTACCTATTTTCTTTTTATTCTCACTTATGTTTTTTCCATCTGACTCAAACAATAATTTTTCCATATTTTTTCTCTCCTATGTTCTTTAGTGTCCGTTTAATATATCCTTTTATTTGTGATATATTTTTGTCTGCATATGTGTACTTTTGCAAAATTATAGTTAATTCTCTTTTACCATAAAAATCATTCTAAAAATATTGCTTTTTTGATTTTAATTATGTATAATATTATATATAATTTTATTTTTTCAAAATTTGCAAAAGTACACCTTTACAAATTCAGTTTTTCTACTATTTATCTCTTTCTTCTATTTTTCTGACTTTCCCATAAAACGTCCCAACCGGCATATCACATGCATTCGCAGCTTCCTTTAACGTCATCTTTTTTGCCCGCCACGCTCTATGAACTTCACAAAAATTATCCGGCACTGACCGCGGCGGTCTGCCGAATTTCACTCCTTTTGCTTTTGCCGCTGCAATTCCTTCTGCCTGCCGTTGACGGATATTTTTACTTTCACTTTCTGCCACGAAAGACAATACCTGTAAAACAATATCGCTCAAAAAGGTTCCCATCAGATCTTTTCCCCTTCGGGTATCGAGTAATGGCATATCAAGGACAACAATATCAACGCCTTTTTCTTTTGTCAGTACACGCCATTGTTCCAAAATTTCCTCATAATTTCTTCCCAATCGATCAATACTTTTTATATACAACAAATCGTCTTTCTTTAATTTTCGTACCATTTTTCGATATTGCGGACGGTTAAAATCTCTGCCCGACTGCTTATCCAGATAAATATTCTTTTCCAAAACACCAATTTGTTTTAACGATAATAACTGCCGGTCCTCATTTTGATCCCGGCTGCTTACTCGTATGTAGCCATAAATATTCATAGCGTGTTCCCTTCTTTTATAAAATTTTGCATCACAGGAAATTTTACATGCTCGACATGAAACTTGTGATCACAAAATTTCATCGACATCTCTTATCAGACACGTTATGATAAAACATCTTTAAGAACACATATTTTTGTATAGTGATATATTACGCTCGCTTATCTGACCATTATTCTCCCAATCAAAATTGGTCCACTGGACCAATTATTGATATGCATGACAATAAAAAAGCAAGGCAGCATGCCACGAATTTTCCTGTGACATACTGCCTTGCTTTTTTATTTTATTCTTTTTCATTTAAGCCTTTTCTATCAGACATTCATGCTTTTTTGTCTTTTTATCATAATTAATTCCAACCAGCAGAATGTCTCCAATATAAGGTTCCAATGATGCAATATACTTTTTCTCTTTGATCTGGTTCAGCGCTGTATAGGCAGAATGATTCCATTTCAGTTCTACGAGAAGTGCCGGGTAATCCCTGCGAAATTCCGGTTTCGGAAGATAAACAAAGTCTGCAAAGCCCCTTCCTGTCGGCAGCTCACGAATCGGCTTGAAGTAATACTTCATGGAGCTTAAATAAAGGCAACGATAACGCGATCCTCTATCAGATCCTCACCTGCGCCGACTGCCTCGATGCGGCAACCGATTCCGTCGGACGCGCCTACAGCTCCGGCAAAAATTTTGCCGATATGCTCGCCGATCTCCGCTGCAACGCAGGCCGTATGTTCAATCCGGATCTCGTACAGCTCTTCGACAGCGAACAGCTCCAGCAGCAGATTGAATCCCTGATCACCGTTGATCGGGAACAGCTTTACCGAGAGGTTTTCGGAAAGAATGTATCACTCGTTTTGTAAACTGTATAATTATACATTATTTTCAAGATTTCCTGCCGTCTTCTCACCAGCAGAATAATACGCTTATACGAATCATGTGATTGCTGTACCTGTCTGTATGGCCTAATCAGAAACATAGCGCATGGTGCAAACACATCTTAATGTTGGTGTTCACTTTGTTAATCTTCATGTGAACATTATTTTTTGAAAAACTTATTTTTATTATTTTCGTTCACTGTGTTCATTTTATCGTTAAACATTTTGTTAACATAAGCAAAAGAAAACTGTTTACATTTTGAAAAAAATATACTAAAATAACAGAAACAGGCAAATCTCCGCCGGGCGAAAAAACGGCGGAGATTTTTCTGGGAAAAAGGGCAAAAAAGCAGAAAATAAATTCTGCAGATCAGTCCGGAAAACATGAAAATACATTTTGTATTATTTTACAGGGAGGAACTCATACTATGAAAGAAATCATCCAGGGCTTCTACCAGAAGAAACATTTCTGGACCCGCCTGATTCTGGTCATCGCTGCCGTCATCCTGATGGGCTTTGCGCTCTCATGGCTGCTTCTCGTCGATCTCGGCACCGATCCGTGTACCTTGTTAAACCAGACCATCTCCACCCGCCTCGGCATCAGCATCGGAAACTGGCAGGCGCTCTTCAATACCGTCCTGCTCATCTTCGTTATCATTTTCGGCGGCAGAAACTTAGGCTTCGGAACCCTCGCAAACATGTTTCTCGTGGGATATTCCATCGACTTTTTCTCCTGGATCTGGGCGAAAGTCCTTCCGGCAGACCTCTTCACCTCGATGGGTGTGCGAATCGCCGTGCTGATCCCGGCGCTGATCCTGTTTATCCTTGCCGCATCCTTCTATATGGATGTTGATATGGGAACTGCACCGTACGATGCAGTATCCTTCATTATCTCCACCCACCTGCCGAACGTTTCGTTCCGTGTGATCCGCATCGTCTACGACTTCGTTGTCACTGCGATCGCCGTTCTGCTCGGCGGAAAACTCGGCATTGTCACCGTGCTGATGGTTATTACCCTCGGTCCGGTCATTGAATGGCTGGGAAATATCATGAAACAGCATCTGAATATTTTTGATGACTGAAATCATTGCTTTTCCGCGTTTTCTATACTACAATAGAACTACCAGATGATCTTTTTTCTAAAAGAAAAGCCTGCCTCCGGGACTCACATCTCTGTGGCAGGCTTTTCTTCCCTAAAAATAGCCGAAAAAAGACTCAAAAAGCAGAAAATCATTTATATTAAGGAGGTTTTTCCTATGAGCAACACCCCAAACCCTGTTTACGAAAAACTGATGAAATGCTACGAGAGCTTCCGCTCCCAGATCGATTTCCAGCCGGAAGTCGCACTGATTCTCGGTTCCGGCCTCGGTGATTTTGCGAATGATATCCGCGTTACCGCAACCCTCGATTACCACGATATCGAAGGCTTCCCGGTTTCTACTGTTCCGGGCCACGCGGGCCGTTTTATCTTCGGCTACGTCGGCGATGTGCCGGTTGTCTGCATGCAGGGCCGCGTTCATTATTATGAAGGCTATCCGATGACCGACGTCGTTCTCCCGACCCGCCTCATGAAGCTGATGGGCGCAAAAGCACTGTTCTTAACCAACGCCGCCGGCGGCATCAAACAGGGCACAAAGCCAGGCTCTCTGATGCTGTTAAACGGCCAGATCGCCTGCTTCGTTCCATCTCCGCTTATCGGACCGAACATCGACGAGCTCGGCACCCGTTTCCCGGATATGAGCCAGATCTACGACCTTGAATTCCAGAAAATCGCACGGAAAGCCGCAGCCAGCCTTGATATCGACCTGATGGAAGGCGTTTATCTGCAGCTCACCGGCCCGCAGTACGAGTCCCCGCAGGAAATCGCCATGTGCCGCACCCTCGGCGCAGACGCGGTCGGCATGAGCACCGCCTGCGAAGCCATCGCTGCACGCCATATGGGCATGCGCGTCATCGGTATTTCCTGCATTACCAATCTTGCCGCCGGCATCTCCCCGCAGCCTCTGTGCCATGCGGAAGTTCAGGAGGCAGCTGACATGGTTGCACCGCAGTTCAAAAAACTCGTTGCCGCAACGATTCAGGGCATCGCAAAGACACTGTAAACAGCACGTAAAATAAAGGAGAGATCTTTTTTGAATACACGTTTTTACAACGCCAAAATTCTCGTACTCGACGCTGAAAACCATTTTTCCATCGCCGAAGACGAACTTCATGTCACCGGCGACACCATCACCTATATCGGACCTGGTAGAAAAGCAGATCCAGATGCCGCAGAGACCTCTGTCTTCGACCGCGAAATTGACGCCCGCGGCAATCTCCTGATCCCGGGCTTTAAAAACGCACACACGCACACCCCGATGACCTTCCTCCGCTCCTACGCGGACGATCTCCCGCTCCACGAATGGCTCGAGCGCCAGGTCTTCCCGAACGAGGCAAAGCTCGCCGGGGACGACGTTTACTGGCTCAATATCCTCGGCATCATGGAATATCTGACGAGCGGCATCACCTCCAATTTCGACATGTACATCCAGCAGAAAAACAGCATCGCTGCCACGGTCGACACCGGATTCCGCACCGTTCTTACCAGCGGTCTCAACAACTTCGTCGACAGCCCGGAAATTCTCGAAGAGATGTATAACTATGTCAACGAACTCTCCGACCGCACCTCGTATCTGCTCGGTTTCCACGCCGAATATACGACCGGCGGCCCGCTTCTTGAAGCCGTTGCCAAACTCGCCGAAAAATACCATTCCCCTGTCTGGACACATAACGCCGAGACAAAAAGCGAAGTCGAGGGCTGTAAAGAGCGCTGGGGACTCACCCCGACACAGCTGATGGAACGCTTAGGCATGTTCCAGTACGGAGGCGGCGGCTACCACTGCATCTGGATGGAGGACCGCGATTTTGAGATCTTCCGTGACCGGAAACTGACGGCCGTCACCAATCCATCCTCCAACCTGAAGCTCGCGTCCGGCATCTGCCCGCTGAAACGTTTTTACGATAACGGCATCAACCTCGCCATCGGCACCGACGGACCGGCCAGCAACAACTGCCTCGACATGTTCCGCGAAATGTTCCTGACCACCGGTCTTTCCAAAGTCCGTGAGATGGACGCCGCAGGAATCCCGGCTGATACGATACTCTACATGGCAACCGCAGGCGGCGCACACGCGATGCAGATCGATGACTGTGACCGTCTCGCCGTTGGCAAAAAGGCGGATCTCGTCATGATTGATCTGCACCAGCCTAACATGCAGCCGGAAAATAATCTGATCAAAAACCTCGTTTACAGCGGCAGCAAACAGAACGTAACGCTTACCATGATAAACGGTCAAATTCTCTACGAAAACGGCGAATTCCGCATCGGCTTTGACCCGGAAGAAATTTATGCAAAATCCAACGCCATTATCCGAAGAATTTCCGGCTCGCATGCAGATAATTAGTGGATTTCACGCAGTTTTTCCTTTGCTTGACATACTTTTTTCTTTTATATTATAATGTAGCCATACACGCAGAAACGCTGTACCTATTGAAAGGAGAATACTATTATGAAAAAGAAAGTAGTTAGCTTACTGCTTGCAGCCGCCATGACAACTGCTGCACTCGCAGGATGCGGTTCCTCCAACGGATCCTCTTCCTCCGACGCATCCACAGGCGCCGATTCCACCAGCGCAACTTCCGCTTCTGCTTCCACAGACGGAGAAAAAAAAGACGCCGCAGGTGAGAAAATTGCCATGATCACAGACTCCGGAGATATCACCGACGAATCCTTCAACCAGATCACCTGGGAAACTGTATGCGCCTACGGCGATGCAAACGGCGTAGAGTACGAGTACTACAAACCGGCAGAGGATACCGATGAAGAGCGTATCAACTCCATCGATCTTGCTGTTTCCGAGGGTGCTACCGTTGTTGTAATGCCAGGTTACCTGTTCGGACCTGCCATCGCTGAAGAGCAGGACACCTATCCGGATGTAACCTTCATCGCAGTCGATGTTACCGAAAGTGATATTGTAAAAAACGGCAAAGCTGTTGATCTCGGAAAGAACGTGTACATCTGCTCCTTCGAAGAAGAGCAGGCCGGCTACCTGGCTGGATACGCTGCAGTAAAAGACGGCTACACAAGCCTTGGTTTCCTCGGCGGTATCGCTGTTCCGGCCGTTATCCGTTTCGGTTACGGTTATGTACAGGGTATCAACGCTGCTGCTGAAGAAGACGGCGTAGATGTAAACGTAAAATATTACTATGGCGGCCAGTTCTACGGCGATGACTCCATCACCGCCCGTATGGAAGGCTGGTATGCAGACGGAACACAGGTTGTATTCGCCTGCGGCGGCGGTATCTGGACATCTGCTCTGGATGCAGCTGAGACACACGACGGAAAAGTTATTGGTGTAGACGTTGACCAGCGTTCCAAAATCGGCGAGCGCTGCCTGACTTCCGCTATGAAAGGTCTTCCAAGCGCCATCAACAACGCTCTGGATTCCTACTTCAGCGGAAACTTCTCTGAACTTGGTGGAACTGCTCAGCAGCTTGGACTGAAAGACGGAGATTACATCGGCCTTCCTACCGATTCCGAATCCTGGGGATTCACAACCTTCACACAGGATCAGTATGAAACTGTACTGGCTGGTATCCGCGATGGTTCCATCGAAATCTCCAGCGATACAGAAAATCAGCCGGAAGTAGGTTCTCACGTAACCGTTGATTACATCAGCTAATGTGCATACTGTTTCTGTAACAATATGCCTTTTGGGGAAGAGAATATTATTTCTCTTCCCCTTTTTTTCTGCCATGCAAAATGCTATACTAGACATAATGAAAGCCCGCAGTTCTGCCTTATTTTCCATACCTTCGGCAGTCCTGCAAAACCACGCTTGAAAGGGAATATGTATATGGAAAATGAGTACATTATTGAGATGTTGAACATCACCAAAGAATTCCCGGGTATCAAGGCGAACGACAACATTACGTTACAGCTCAAAAAAGGAGAAATCCATGCTCTGCTTGGAGAAAACGGTGCAGGAAAATCAACCCTGATGAGTATTCTTTTTGGTCTGTATCAGCCTACCTCCGGAATCATCAAGAAGAATGGGCAGGAAGTCCATATCAACACGCCGAACGACGCCAACGATCTCAACATCGGTATGGTGCACCAGCACTTTAAGCTGGTCGAATGTTTCTCGGTTCTCGACAACATCATCCTCGGCGTAGAGCCGACCAAAGGCCTTTTCCTCGAGAAAAAGAATGCCCGTGCAAAAGTCATGGAGCTGAGCGAGAAATACGGTCTGATGGTCGATCCGGACGCTCTGATCTCAGATATCACCGTCGGCATGCAGCAGCGTACCGAAATTCTGAAAATGCTCTACCGTGACAACGAAATTCTAATCTTTGACGAGCCGACCGCGGTTCTGACGCCGCAGGAAATCGACGAGCTGATGAAGATCATGAAGAACCTCGCAAAAGAAGGAAAATCCATCCTCTTCATCACCCATAAACTCAACGAGATCATGGAAGTTGCCGACCGCTGTACGATTCTCCGCAAAGGAAAATACATCGGAACCGTCAACATCAGCGAAACTTCCAAAGAAGAGCTCTCCCGCATGATGGTCGGAAGAAACGTCAGCTTCTCCGTCAACAAAAAGCCGTCAAAACCGGGCGACACCGTTCTGAAAGTAGAGCACATGACCGTACCGAGCAAGGTGCACGGAAACAACGCCGTCAAAGATGTTTCCTTTAATGTAAGAAAAGGCGAGATTGTCTGCATCGCAGGTATCGATGGAAACGGCCAGTCCGAGTTCGTTCAGGGCCTCACGGGACTGGAAAAAGTATCCGGCGGTAAAATTCTGTTCAACGGACAGGACATCACGAAAGCTTCCATCCGCGACCGCTCCAAGATGGGCATGAGCCACATCCCGGAGGACCGCCATAAACACGGCCTCGTGCTGGATTACTCCATCGAGCAGAACATGGTGCTGCAGCGTTACTGGCAGCCGGAATTTGAATCCTTCGGCTTTATCAAATCAAAAGCCGTGCGCGAATATGCCGAGCGCCTGATCGAGCAGTACGATGTCCGCAGCGGCCAGGGTCCTGTGACCATCACCCGCAGCATGTCCGGCGGAAACCAGCAGAAAGCGATCATCGCGCGTGAGATCGACAAAGATCCTGATCTTCTCGTTGCGGTACAGCCTACCCGTGGTCTTGATGTCGGAGCCATCGAATACATTCACAGCCAGCTCGTTGCACAGCGCGACAAGGGAAAAGCCGTTCTTCTGGTTTCTCTGGAACTGGATGAGGTTATGGATGTTTCCGACCGTATTCTTGTTATGTACGAAGGAGAGCTGGTCGGCCAGCTGGATCCGAAAACCGTTTCTGTCGAAGAACTCGGTCTCTACATGGCAGGTGCAAAACGGGATCCGGTTCCCGAAGAAGTATAAAAGAGAGGTAAGAAAAGCATGAACGAAAAAACGAAAAACGCTCTTCTGTCCATTGTCGCTTCTCTTGTATGTATTGTGATCGGTCTTCTTGTGGGATTTATCATTTTATACTGCATCAACGCGGAGAACGCAGTGGATGGATTTACACGAATCATCAAAGGCGGCTTTTACTTAAAGCCGAAAGGAATCGGAAGTGAAATCGCTCAGTCCGCTCCCCTGATTATGACCGGACTTTCGGTTGCATTTGCTTTTAAAACAGGTCTGTTCAACATCGGTGCTGCCGGACAGTACACCGTCGGTGTCTTCGGCGCCCTGTATTTTGCCATCATCCTCCACATGCCATGGTATGTATGCCTTCTGGCTGCTATGGTCTGCGGAGCCATCTGGGGAGCAGTTCCTGGTATCTTCAAAGCATACTTCAACGTAAACGAAGTTATTACTTCCATCATGTTCAACTGGATTGGTCTTTATCTTGTCAATGAGCTGATGTACAACACCATCCCGGGCATGTATGATCAGAAGACCACACGTACTTACAAATTAAGCTCCGCTTCTCCGAAATCCCTGATTCCGGACTGCGGCATGAACTCCATTTTCCGTACCAGTTCCACAACGATTGCTATTTTCATTGCGATTGCCATTGCGGTCATCATCTACATCGTTCTGAACAAAACAACCTTCGGCTATGAGCTGAAAGCCTGCGGGTTCAATAAGGATGCTGCCAAATACGCCGGCATCAACGAGAAGAGAAACGTTGTTCTCTCCATGACCATCGCAGGTGCGCTTGCCGGAATCGGTGCAGGCCTCTACTTCCTCTCCGGTGCATCCGAGTGGAACCCGCAGGTATCGACAGCACTCCCGGCCATCGGATTTAATGGTATCCCGGTTGCGCTTCTTGCACTTAGCAACCCGATCGGCGTTATCTTCGCTGCTCTCTTCGTTGCTCATATTTCGGTCGGCGGTGCTTACCTGCCTACGAAATATTATCAGCCGGAGATCGCGGACCTGATCGTTGCCGTTATCATTTACCTTTGCGCATTCGTTACCCTGTTCAAGGGCATCGTTGCAAACCTGTTCAAGAGCAAAAAAGAGCAGAAAGCAAATGCCAATGCAGACAACGGAAAGGAGGAGAAGAAATAATGTTCCTTTTAATTAAATTTACCTTACTGTACGCCGTTGTTCTGATGCTCGTTGCGATGGGCGGTATGTTCTCCGAGCGAAGCGGTGTCATCAACATCGCGCTGGAAGGAATCATGGCGATCGGCGGCCTTGCCGGTGTCTTCGTCCTGGTTCTGTTCCCGGACCTCCCAGCTCCTGCACTTGTGGCACTTTCCATTCTGGCGAGCGCCGTATCCGGTATGATCTACTCTCTGCTGCTTGGCTTCTCCGCCATCACACTGAAAGCAGACCAGACGATCGGCGGAACCGCGCTGAACATGCTGGCTACTGCCATTGCCATCGTCCTGGTAAAAGCATTCAACAACGGCTCGGATGCCGGAAACGGTGCAGCTTCCGCAAAGCTGAACTACACCAACGCCGCTTTCATTTACAAGATCGGACCATTTACCGTGAACATCTTCCTGTTCATCGGCATCATCCTTCTGATCTGCAGCTACGTGTTCCTCTTCAAAACGAAATGGGGACTGCGCCTGCGTGCCTGCGGTGAGCATCCACAGGCAGCCGACTCTGTTGGTATCAACGTATACCAGTGGAGATACACCGGTGTTATCATCTCCGGTGCACTCGGCGGTATCGGCGGATTTGCCTACATCGTTCCGTCCGTTACCACCTGGAACTTCGAAGTCGGCGTAGCCGGTGCCGGATTCCTTGCCCTCGCTGTTATGATCTTCGGTCAGTGGAAACCGTTCCACATTGCCGGAGCAGCCGTATTCTTTGCGGTATTCCGTTCCCTGGCAAACATTGCGGACTCCACCGTCCTCTCCCATCTGGGACTGTCCAAGAACATTTACAACATGATGCCGTTTATCGCATCTATGATTATTCTCGCCTTCACATCCAAGAATTCCCAGGCTCCGAAAGCCGAAGGTATTCCATACGATAAGGGCGCAAGATAATATGTAACTATTCAGAGCCATGTGAAATGGAAGAAAAAATTGCGAATCATGCTTGCATGAATGAGCGGTTTTTTCTGGAATTTCATATGGCGAGCAGCCACATCGAGATGCAGCGCAGCGGAATCGAGATGTGGCTCTGAATAGTTACAATTTTTAAAGGCAGAGCCGTTAAATCCGAACTGTGTTTTTTCGGCTCTGCCTTTTCTCTATCATTCTAATTTATTTTTCATCAAAGAAAGGAAAAAATTATGCTGAACACCAAATTATTTGACCACACTATCTTAAAAGCAGACGCAACCGAAGCACAGGTTGCAAAGATCTGCGACGAGGCACTTGCACATGATTTTGCTTCTGTCTGCGTCAACCAGTACTACACCAAATTCGTTGCTGAAAAGCTCAAAGGATCTGACGTCAAAGTATGCACCGTTGTCGGCTTCCCTCTGGGCATGTCCGATACCCGTGTAAAAGCGTTTGAGACCCGTACGGCCATCGAAGACGGTGCACAGGAGGTTGATATGGTCATCAACGTCGGAGCCCTCAAAGACGGCAAATACGACTTCGTACGCTCCGATATCCAGACCTTAAAAGAAGTATGCGGCAAGGACATCGTTCTGAAAGTCATCATCGAGACCTGCCTTTTAACCGATGAAGAGAAAGTAAAAGCGTGCGAGCTCGCAAAAGAAGCCGGCGCTGACTTCGTAAAAACCTCCACCGGATTTTCTACCGGCGGTGCAAAAGCGGCTGATGTTGCCCTGATGAGAAAGACCGTAGGCCCGGATATGGGCGTAAAAGCTTCCGGCGGAATCCACAACGCAGACGAGGCACAGGCTATGGTAGATGCCGGCGCAAGCCGTCTCGGAACAAGCGCAACACTGGCTATCATCGGATAAAAAGGAGTTTCTTATGGATACGATACTGATAGGAATTGCCGGAGGAACCGGCAGTGGAAAAACGACACTGGCAGATAAGCTGGTAGAAAGTTTTGGACGCGATGAAGTGAGCATTCTGCGCCATGACAACTATTACAAACGCCATGACGATATTCCTTTTGAGGAGCGTGCCAAATTAAATTACGATCATCCCGATGCCTTTGATACCGACCTGTTATGCCAGCACATTCTCGAGCTGAAAGCCGGAAAATCCATCGAGATGCCGGTTTACGATTATGCCATGCATAACCGCTCGGATAAAACGATTCTGGTCCATCCTGCCCCGGTTATCGTGCTCGAGGGCATTCTCCTCTTCGTTGAGAAGGATCTCTGCGATCTGATGGACATCAAAGTCTTTGTCGATACCGATGCGGACGTGCGGATTCTCCGCCGGATCCTGCGCGATGTAAAAGAGCGCGGCCGTTCCCTGGACAGCGTTGTAACGCAGTACCTGACGACCGTAAAACCGATGCACGAGCAGTTCGTAGAGCCGAGCAAGCGCCGTGCCGACGTGATCATCCCGGAGGGCGGACAGAACACCGTTGCTCTTGAAATGCTGATCGAGCGGGTGCGTAAGCATCTGAATCTGGTGCAGAACCAGTAAACATCCGTTTATCGTTATAAAAATCTGCAAAAAAAGAACGAGGACTGAATTTTCTCTTTTTCCGTCCTCGCTCTTTTTATTTTTCCCTTACAGATGTTCCAGCATTCCCTGCAGCCAGATCTGGCCTTTGAAACGTCTTCCCACTTCCGGTACTCCAAATAAATCCTTTTCGTTGATACAGATGTCTATCGGCACATCGTTGCAGACGAGGCCGAGCTCATACACCTGCTCGCCCGTTACCGCGTTCTTCGTTGTATTCATCTCCGTAATTTCACCCATCACGCTGTACTGGTCACATTCAAGACCGCTCGGCATGAAAAAGCTATCTACAATAGAAAAGACATCTTCCTTCGTCAGACGCTGGGAAATCATGGCATATGTGTCAATATCATCCATGGTGAGACTTTCCATCGCATCCTCATCCCCGTTTCTGGCAGCCGAGATCAGTGAATTCTTCTGCTGCGTGCTGCGGCGCTCCTTCTCGACCTGTTCCGGGTCTTTCTGGATCGGAAGCAGAATTGTTCCTTCCGCTGCAAGACCGGAGACAGAAAGCGGGAGCGGAAGCGGCTGCAGCGCATTTTTCTGTTTCATCTCAAGATATTCCGCTGCATGCGTCAGATAAAAGATCATCGTGATGCCAAGCCGCATATCGTCGCAGGCGCCTGCAAACGATTCCTTATCGACGTGGCGCTCCACCGATACCTCCTCGTAGGAGCTGATCTGCCCGCCCTCGAAATAGGGATAATAATATTCCATCTGGAAACGGTTGTTCTCATCAATTTCCCCACAGACCGTGATACCACAGTCATATGCATATTCTTTCGAAAATTCAGCAAAAAGGTGGTGTTCTTCTGTTTCCACAATCTTTTTACGGTCGTAGTTTTCTACTACATCACGAAGAATCTCCTGGAGTTCCTTCGTCGTCTTGATCTTTGAAAATCCAATGGTTTTCAGGTAAGCGTGCATAAGAACACCTCCTCTCATTCCTTTGTATTTCTTATGCGATTAGTGTTTCGGAACCAGTTTCTCTTTTCCGCCCATGTACATACGAAGAACTTCCGGAATGCTTACGGTTCCGTCTGCATTCAGGTTGTTCTCCAGGAATGCGATCAGCATACGCGGCGGAGCAACTACGGTGTTGTTCAGGGTATGTGCCAGGTATTTCTTTCCGTCCTCGCCGTTGACACGGATTTTCAGACGTCTTGCCTGTGCATCACCAAGGTTGGAGCAGCTTCCTACCTCGAAGTATTTCTTCTGACGCGGAGACCATGCCTCAACATCGACAGATTTTACTTTCAGGTCAGCCAGGTCACCGGAGCAGCACTCCAGAGTACGAACCGGGATATCCATGGAACGGAACAGGTCTACGGTGTTCTTCCACAGTTTGTCATACCACATCATGCTGTCTTCCGGTTTGCAGACAACAACCATCTCCTGTTTCTCGAACTGGTGGATACGATAAACACCACGCTCCTCGATGCCGTGTGCTCCTTTTTCTTTACGGAAGCACGGAGAGTAGCTGGTCAGGGTCAGAGGCAGTTTCTCCTCCGGGATGATGCTGTCGATGAATTTACCGATCATGGAGTGCTCGCTGGTTCCGATCAGGTACAGATCCTCGCCCTCGATTTTGTACATCATGGACTCCATCTCAGCGAAGCTCATAACACCGTTTACGACGTTGCCGTGGATCATGAAAGGCGGTACGCAGTAGGTAAATCCGCGGTCGATCATGAAATCTCTTGCATAAGAAAGGATGGCAGAGTGGAGGCGTGCAATGTCGCCCATCAGATAATAGAATCCGTTTCCTGCAACTTCTCTTGCTGCGTCCAGATCGATTCCGTCAAAAGACTCCATAATGTCGGTGTGATACGGGATTTCAAAATCCGGTACAACCGGCTCGCCGAAGCGCTCTGCTTCTACGTTCTCGCTGTCATCTTTTCCGATCGGTACGGAAGGATCGATGATGTTCGGGATCACCATCATGATCTTCTTGATTTCTTCTTCTACTTCTTTTTCTCTTGCAGAAAGAGCCTCGATGCGGGAACCGTCAACAGCTACCTGTTTCTTTACTTCCTCAGCCTCTTCTCTCTTGCCCTGGCCCATCAGTGCGCCGATCTGTTTGGAGATTTTGTTTCTTTTTGCACGAAGTGCTTCTACTTCCTGTTTGATGTCACGGTTTTCTTTATCCAGCTCGATGACTTTATCAACCAGCTCCAGTTTCTGATCCTGGAATTTATTTCGGATATTCTGTTTTACAACTTCCGGGTTTTCTCTTAAAAACTTAATGTCTAACATAATTTCCTCCTAGTAGATCTTATCCCCTCATTTTGGCGGGATTCTTTTTGTTCTTTCCAGCCCGGAACCACTGCCGTTTTTCCAGCATTTATGCGGGTTTGGCGCGTTCCAGTACCATCATATAACAGTATATGCATTTTTTCAAGCGTTCTTTCATGCTGTTTACAGTTCACCCGCGCCATTCGCAAAACCGCGCTTTCAGCGCTCTCCGCTGCTTCGCAGCTCTTTTTGCTCATACCCTGGCGCTCCCTTCGTGCATTCATAGAGACAGATTTTCATGCAAGCATGAAATCTGCCTCCACGAATGCACGAGTGAACTTTTGCCCTACATCAAATCGATCGAATTCATCGTAATTGCCTGGCGCAGCGCGTCGATTTCCTCGGCGCTCAGCATGATATAGGACTCGCCTTTTACGATCTCTTTCAGATATAAAAAGCAGTTGTCACGGCTGTGGATTGCATTCAGGATAAAACCTGTGTTTTCTTTGTCGAGCATTGCCAGCGCAAAACTCATCTTTCCGCCCACATCGTCAAACGCATCATATTTTACGATTCCGTATTTGTTCAGCGTCATGCCCTGGATCTTTTTCAGATCCGCAAGATTTTTTTTCGTCAGCTCATTCTGCTTGTTCAGTTTGTCAATTTCCTTGAACCGCTGATGAAACAGCTTTTCGAGTGACTGGGCGTCTTTTCCCTTCATAAAGCTTCTGTACTTCTGGTTCAGTCTGCTCAGACGCAGCGACATGCTGACCGTCATAATCATCATCACGATAATCAGTACAATCAGAAGAAGTACAACAACGCCAAGGTCAATTCCTACCTTACTAAATAAATCGCTCATTATTCTACCTCTTACTGTATTGATTCAAACAGATCCATGATTCTCTCGAGCTCTTCCTGGGAATAATACTCGATCTCGATCTTTCCTTTGTGCTTTGCCCCGCGGTGAATGGAAACCTTCGTACCAATGATGCTCTTAATTTTCTCTTCCAGACCTTCGTAGATGGCTTCCTCTTCCAAATTGACTTTCTTTTCTTTCTTCACCTTCGGATTCAGGATCTCTTTGACCAGGCGCTCGGTCTCACGGACACTGAGCTTTTCATCGAAGATTTTCATTGCCGTATTGTACTGGAGCTCTTTATTCTCCAGCGCCAGCAGCGTACGCACATGACCGGTTGTCAGCATTTCATCGACAACCATCTGCTGTACCCTGTCGTCCAGTTTCAGGAGACGCATCGAGTTTGTAACCGCCGTTCTGCTCTTGGAAACGCGCTCTGCGATTTCATCCTGGCGGAGATGGAACTCTTCCATCAGGCGTTTGTATGCGTGTGCCTCCTCAATCGGGTTCAGGGATTCTCTCTGAATATTTTCAATCAGGGAAATCTCGACAACTTCCTGCTCGGTAAAATCTTTGATGATGACCGGTACTTCTTTGATTCCGGCAAGCTTTGCAGCCCTCCATCTCCGTTCCCCTGCGATGATCTCATAATAATCATCTTTTTTCTGCACCAGAATCGGCTGCAGAACTCCGAACTGTTTGATGGATTCCGAAAGTTCGATCAGGCCGTCCTCGTCAAAGGATTTTCGCGGCTGTTCGCGGTTCGGTTCAATTTCGGAGATTTTCAGTTTCATCTCGACTGGTTTTTCGACAACTTTTTCAACAACCTTCTCGACTACTTTGACCTCCGGTTTTGCCGGTTTTTCTTTTGCTTCTGCTTTGGCCGAATGTCCCGGTGAAATCAGGGAATCCAGGCCCTTGCCTAAGCCTCCTCTTCTCGCTGCCATTACTCTTCATCCCCCCTGTGAATCACTTCGTCTGCCAGGAGACGGTAGCTCTCTGCACCGGTGGACCGCTTGTCGTAATAGTTGATCGGCATACCGTAGCTCGGTGCCTCCGCAAGGCGGACATTTCTCGGAATAATGGTTTTGTAGATATTCTGATCCAGGCTGTCTTTTACGTTTTCTACTACCTGCAGAGAAAGATTCGTTCTCGCATCGTACATGGTAAAGACAACGCCTTCCATCTCCAGTTCCGGATTCAGACGCTCCTGCACCAGCTCAATCGTGTGCATAAGCTGGGATAAGCCCTCCAGTGCGTAATATTCACACTGAATCGGCACCAGAACGGTGTCCGCGGTGGTCATCGCGTTGATTGTCAGCATATTTAAGGATGGCGGACAGTCAATAATAATGAAGTCGTACTGATCGCGGACCTGATCAATTGCGTTTTTCAGGATGAATTCTTTGTCTTCCACCCCGATCAGCTCGATCTCCGCTCCGGCCAGATTGACATTGGAAGGGATAAGGGAAAGATTGTCAAAATTCAGAGGAATGATGCAGTCCTCCAGTTTTGACTCTCCAAGAAGCAGCTCATAGATGGTATTTTCCACTTCATTTTTCTCTACTCCCATTCCGCTGGTGGTATTTCCCTGCGGGTCCATATCAATGGTCAGAACTTTTTGTCCCATTTCTCCTAAACAGGAAGAAAGGTTAATTGCGGTGGTAGATTTACCTACGCCGCCTTTCTGGTTTGCAATTGCAATTGTTCTTCCCAAAATATGTATTGCCTCCTTTCATCTTTTTGTTTTCCATTTGCAGTTTTTCCTTTTTACAGGAAATGACCTGCCGGCACTTCTTTCAAAAAAATGATTCATGCGGCAGGTGTTTTGGCATATATATAGGAAAAATCTCCTTTTCTATGCCAGTCTATCTGAGGAATTCTTCAGATTCTATCTCAAAATTGCCCCAATTTGGGACAAAGATATTTTATCATACTACGCCGGATTTTACTACTGGAAATGTTTCACGTGAAACATTTTCTGCATTTTTGCATGATTAGACGGTGTGAAGCATAAGAAAATTGGAGATTTTTGGCGATGTTTCACGTGAAACATTTTGAAAAGCACTGTTTTACAATGATTTTTCTCGGTTTTTACGCTGTTTAAAGGCTTTTTGGAATTTTTTCAGCGATGATTTTGCATTTTTTGATGGTTTCCAAGTAATTCTGCGATGTCAGAACATTTTTTTTCTGTTTCACACAGTTTTTATAAAATGTTTCACGTGAAACATTTTAATTTTTGACGTTTTTGAGGTACAAATATACTGGAAACGTTATTTTAATCGTGTGATGCTCTTTTTCAAGGAAATCTCAGGTGATTAGGAAGAAAAAATCAACTTATCAGGATATTATTGATACATAGATCAGGAATCAAAACTGTTTATGGTTGTTCGGTGATCGTAAATGTCTCTTTTGTATATAAAATGTATTTTTATTCACCAGGGCTCTGTTTTTTCATCGTTCTTCCTCGCTTTTTTCAAATTTTCAGCATTTTTCTCTTTATTTTCATCAGTAAGAGGCATAATCCGTGAGGCATCCTCTTTTTTATTTTTTCTCCAGTTTTTCTCTTTTTGGGCGGTTTTTCTTTGATTTTTTTCATTTTACAGGCCAAGCTGCACATTTTCTGTTTTTTATCGATTTATTTGATTTCACTATAATTTTTCTGTTTTTATGGTTTTAATATTTTTCTCTCGCTGCCACGTCTTTTATCCTCTTTTCCATCTTTCTGGCTTACCTTTCTCTTTTTTTGTAAACGATCTCACTTTTTCTCTTTTATCAACATTTTTTATTCCTTCTCTCCGTTTTTTATCCCTCATCGCCATTTCACACCATTTTCTCGCCTTTCACTGCCTCTCCCTCCCGTTTTTATTCTTTTCGCCCATGTCTATACTACATTTTCCCCTTTTCAGTAGTTTTTTGCCTTTTCTCAACTCATTTTTATCTTTTTTTGCTTTTTCCGCCTCTTCCATCGTTTTACACCCTCTTTTTGCCATTTTTTTTAGATCGTCCTTTATTTTTTCGTTCTACTTATGTCACTCTCCCCGTCTCATTTTTCACGTTTCACGTCTCTCAAAATGTTTCACGTGAAACATCGTTTTTACGATTTTCGGTCTTCGGCGATCAATGAGAAGCGATTTGCTTCCCGACTTTCCGAAAATCACTCTCATTTTTCACCTCTCTTATTTTTAAAACAATCGTATTTTCTATTCTTTTTTTGATTTTCCCGTCTTTTCTACATTTTTCCTGTATTTTTGCGTGTTTCACGCAGTTTTTCGTCTCTGCTTTCTCTCTTTTATTAAATTATTTAATTATATTTTTATATTTTCGTATGAATTGAACTTTTACATTCGTTTTTTCGGATTTTCCAAACCATTTACTAAACGCATTTTGAGGCCATTTTTTCAGGGATTTTTGCCAATCTGGAAGGATTTTATCCCATAGTGCCGTTTTCATGCTTTTATGTGTATTATTGCATCATTTTTTCTCTGTTTTTTACAGTTATGTAAACCATTTAAATATGCCATTCGCCAGTAGTTGACATAATGTAGTTTTCCTAGAATTGTCTACGCTTTTCGCCGAATTGCGCCTTATTTTCGTCTCTTTTTCTCATTTTTCCCTTAATTTTTGCATTGTATCTTTCCCTTTTTTCGCTTATAATAAGCTCAACACAACGTTTTGAACCGATTCCTCCCCTCCGGGAGACCCCTGAAAGGAGTTTTATCATATGAAACACAGCAAAAAACTGGTCACCTTGAGTGTCCTCACCACGATGTCCGGCGCAGCGATTTACTTTCTGAATAAAACGCTCGATACCGCCGCCGTACGGAAAAACCTGCTCGCATCGGCTGAAAAAGAGAGCTTTTCCTGGCAGTTCGGCGATATTTTTTACACAAAAAAAGGCACCGGAACCCCGATGCTCTTACTTCATGACTTACATTGTGCCTCCAGCGGCCGCGAATGGCAGTATATTGAGGATGCTCTTGCCCAGGATCACACCGTCTACACACTCGATCTCCTCGGCTGCGGCCGTTCCGACAAGCCGGCGATCACGTACACGAACTTTTTATACGTACAGCTCATCGTCACCTTCATCAAACAGGTCATCGGATGTCCAACCGACGTAATTGCATCCGGTTTATCCGGCTCTTTCGTTGTAACCGCCTGCAATACAGCCCCGAAATGCTTCGGCCGAATCATGATGATCAACCCGACCGACCTTGCCAAGCTCAACAAAATCCCGGATAAACGCAGCCGCTTCCTGAAACGCATGATCGAGCTCCCGCTCGTCGGAACGCTGCTGTACCACACGCTCACCGGCCGATCCAACATCGAGCTTTTATTCACCGAGAGCTACTACCACAACCCGTTCCACCGCTCGCCGGAGGACGTAGACGCATTCTATGAGTCAGCCCACCTCCAGAGCAGCGCCGGAAAGTACCTTTTTGCAAGCCTTGCGGGCAATTACGTGAACCTCAACATCGGCCACGCCTTAAAGCACATTGACAACAGCATCTTCCTCATCGGCGGCGAGGAAGAGCCGGGCATCGCAGAAACCTTTGCGCTGTACACAGCGCTCAACACCTCCATCGAAACCCAGATCCTGCCGAAAACAAAGCACATGCCACAGATGGAGGCCCCGCAGGCCCTCTTAGACCAGATCCAGATCTTCTTCGCACCGGTACAGTAATACCCCCTTCTGCTCCCGGCCGCGAGCGAAAAAATGAGACAAAAAAAGCGGAGGATTTACTGATATTTCCATGTCAGTAAATCCTCCGTTTTCAATTTTAACCAGCCTTTAATGACTCTTTACTCCGCCGTATCTGAAGAACTGTCATCTTCCGTCTTTGCCGCAAGCAGTTTCCCGTAATTTTCCAGCATGGTCTTCACGTTATTTTTATTCACGAGTGACGGAACTCCGTCCTCATCTACCGTGTAATAGAAGCTCGAATCATACGGGCTGTAAGCAAATGTCAGGTCGCCGTCTGTCATATGGAAGACTGCGGTAAACTCGGCATCCTTGGCCTGTACGAGGCTCTCATCCTTCGTCTGTGCCTTCAGGCCAATGAGTGAAGAATAGAAGGTGGTAAACGTTGATTTATCAATCGTTTCATCACCGCAGGTGTAACTGATTTCCTGTGTTGTGGAATCGCTGTCGTCATCCTTTTTCTCTTCCACATGGCGTACATACGTCTTCGTCTCGCCGTTATACGTAATATCAAGGCTCGTCAGATCCGATACATTTTCCATGCCGATATACATGTTCCAGAAATCAGATGCCTTCTTTCCGGTGAATGTTTCAACGTTCGAAGCCGTCATCAGATGAACTTCATTCGAGCCGTCCAGCTTCACGTAATAAGAACCGCCGTCCTCATTTGCATTGCCGACATACAATACCAGATCTTTCTCCACCGTAACGGTTGTCGTTTCGGAAGAAGAGCTCGTTGCAGTGCTGTCGCTTGATGCAGAATCTGCTGTGGAATCCGAGGAAGTATCTGCCGTTGTTGTATCGTCAGTTTCAACCTCCTGCTCTTCTGTGTAATGCACGCGGATCGTCGTCTTTGGCTGATCCAGTCCGTACTGGGAAAGATCCGATGCGTTGTACGTAACAAGATCTCCAAAGCCAAGAGATGCCACCGCACTTGTCATGGTGCTGATCGAATCCGCATCACCGCCATGTGCCGCTCCATCTGCGCCCACAACCTGCCATTCATCCGTCTGGAGTGCCGAATCAGCAGCGCTTACTTCTTTTGTCAGCGTATATCCGTTCTCACCCTCCACCTGCAGCTTCGTAATGTTTTCCGCCGTCACAGATGGCATGGATTCCGTTGTCGCCCACTCCATCATATCGGACGGGAACATCGTTCCAAGCGATGTGCTTACCAGATAAACCTTACTCGTATCATCGTTCAGATAAATATAGTATCTGCTCGAGCTGTTCTTATCTCCGACATGAATCGTCGTTTTCTCGTCTCCCGCAGTCACTACAACCTCCTGAGACGGCGTCTCGAGCCCAAAATCGGCCATAGAATCGATTTCATCGCCTTCAATGACTCTTTCTGCTGTCATGCTGCTAAGAGAGCTTAAAACGCTCGTTATCTTGCCCTCATCCAAGGGGAATCCATCCTCTTGGTCGTATGTCCAGATATCGGTATCATCGTCTCCTGCTGTTTTCGTAAAGGACACCGTCTCTCCGTTGATCTGGAACGAAAGCGCTGTTACATCATCTTTTGAAAAATCAACCACTTTTTCGGCGTCTGCACCAGAATCCGAACTGCTGCTGTCCGCATCGGCGGTGCTGTTTTTCTTCGTCAGCACCACCAGTACGGCAAGAAGCAGTACCAAAAGGATCAGGCAGGCCGCCATCTTTCCTTTTTTCTTCATCACTGTTTTCTCCTCTTCATCCAGATCATCACGCCAATCACAACAAGTACCAGCGGAATTCCCGCAATGGTAATAATAGACCAGGTGTTAACTGCTCCCTGTGTAAATACCAGGTTTGTATAGCTTGTGCTCTTGCTTGGAATAACAACGGTCTGCTCCACATCACACATGGAGGTCAGTGCAGTCGCTGCCAGCTTTGAGTTCGCACCGCTGATTGCCTGGTCAATCTGGCTGCTCAGCATCGATGCACTCGAGAAATAAATGATCTGTGTCTCTTTATCATCTACGGTCTCTGTGATGGAAACACCAAGGTCAAATGCGCCCGTCTCACTGTCCGCACTCTTCGACCAGGTGCTGTTCTCCGGATCATTTTCAATATAAGCGTCCTCGGTGGTCGTCAGAAGGCTCTTGATCGTAATGGTATCACGATAAGAATCAAGCTTCTGAATTGCCTGTGCAACCGGCATCAGAATGTAATTACTCTTTACTTCGGTTGTAATGTCATCACTCTGAATGTTCGGCAGCAGATAATACGGCATCTGCGGATAATAATGCTGGGAATCGGTCTCTACAACAATTCCGCTGGAGCGTTTCACGCCGTAGTTCTCCAGTATGGAATCCAGATTCGGCATATCCGTTCCGGTATAGCTGGTGAACATCAGAAGTTTTCCGCCGTTTTCCAGGTAGGTAATGACTTTATTTGCCTCATCCTCGGAGAAATCGGTGGTCGGGGACATGATCACAAGCTCCTCGGCATCCTCCGGGATATCGTCTGTCATCAGGGCAAGATCACTGATTTCCACATTGTTTTTGTTAATGGCATCACTGAAGTTTGTAGAGAGATCACTCTCGGAAGCCTCGCCGTGGCCGGTTACCCAGTAAACCTTCGGGTTGTTTTCACTCGTCACATACGTGATGGCGCTGGTAATCTGACCCTCGCCGTCAAAGCCGGTCGTCTGTGTCTGATAGGTCTGATAGTTTGTGGAAGTCTCCCACATATCACTGTTGCTGACCACCTTGCTCTTATCGCCGCATACGACAATCACACTGTTTGCAGCTACCGTCTGATCGGTATACTGACTCGTAAATTTCGGATACAGATCCGGGTCTTTTGTCTCTACTTTGATATGGTCAGAAAGCTCATCGTAGTGCTCCAGCAGCTTCTCGATGGTGTCATCCTCACTGCCCTTCTGCACAATATAATACAGGGTAACGTCTTGATCGAGATCCTTTAATGCCGTTTTCGTCTCATCTGTAATGGAATACATTTTCTGCGTACTCAGGTCAATCTGTGTTTTGCTGGTCGGAATCTGCGCCACAATCAGGTTAATAACCACAATCACAGCCAGAACAATCACCGTCATAATCGAAGAATAAGAGCCCTGTTTCAGATGCTTTTTCTGCTCCTCGCCGGTAAACACTTCCTTCAGATGTTCTTTGGAGAACGTCTTTTTCAGCTTTTCTTTAATATTAAAATTCATTTTATGCTGTTTCTTTTCTTTCTTTTCGCTGCTCATCGTCTCCACCTCCTAATTCCAGCGTTTCTTCTGCAGGGACTGCATTGCAAGGAAAGTGCAGATTGCAATGACGGACAGGTAGTAAACAACACCGCCAATGTCCAGAATACCGTTCACAAAGTTATCCATATGGCCTGCCATGTTGAATACACCGAGCAGATCCTGGATTTTGCCCTCGAGAAGGGTGGATTTTGTAAAGTAAACTGCCGTCAGCGCGCCTTCGCCGATCACGGCAATCACACCTGTAATGATCGGGTTTTTAATCATACTGCCGATCCAGAGGCATACCAGTGCAATGATGATAAAGAAAGCAAAGAAAGAGCTTCCGGCTCCTTCCGGGAAGAAGTTTGCGATACCGCTCTCCACGTAGCACAGGAACAGGATCACAAAGCCGACAACGGCTGCGATGACCTGGCTCTCGGTGATGGAGGAAACGAACACACCGACCGAAATATAGGCTGCTCCCAGCAGGAAATAGCCAAGGATCGAAGTGTAGGATACAGCGTAGGAAACTGTTCCGTGGGTTCCAAGAAGCAGCGGATACAGGCACATAATCAGCACTGGAATCACATAAATGGTGAGAAGTGCCAGATATTTTCCAAGGATAATATCGGAAATTTTTACCGGTGCGGTAAGGAGCAGCTGATCCGTCTTATTTTTCTGCTCCTCCGACAGGACACGCATTGTCAGAACCGGTACTGCGATCAGCAGAATAAATGCGGAATTCTGCAGCGCGTATCCGATCTCCGGGTAACCCTGCTGCAGGTTGATGGCCGTAAAATACAGGCCGAACAGCGCCAGAGTAAACGCCATAAACAGATATCCGATCATGCTTGTCAGATAGCTTTTTAACTCTTTTTTATAAATCGCCGTCATTGTGCGTCTCCCTCCTCCTGTTTTGTTTCAGCGGCTGATTCCGCTGCATCTGTGCTTTTTTCTTCAGACGTTTCCCCGACAGCCGTTTTGTCTGCTTCTGGTTCACATTCTTTTTCACATTCTTTTTGTTTCAGCTGTTCTTTCTCTGCTTTTTTCAGCTTTCTTGCAGCCTTTCCGGAATCATCGGTCAGCTCCAGGAAGACGTCTTCCAGAGACATCGAGGAGGAAGTCAGCTCGAGGATCGGGCAGTTGGCCTTTGCCAGTGCATAGAACAGCTCCTCGCGGATATCCTTATCCTTTTCCGTGGTAATTTTTACCTTAATCTGCTCCTCATTCGGCGTATTTTCATATTGGATCTCTTTTGCATCGAGCGCATTAAGCGCCGGAACCAGCTGCTTTCTCGTTCCGTGAACGGTACATGTAACCGTGTTTGATCCAAGCATCAGTTTACTTAAGTTTTCCGGGGTATCACTCGCAACGAGCTGTCCCTTTGCGATAATCATGACGTAATCGCAGACGGCGCTGACCTCGGAAAGGATATGGGAACTTAAGATAACGGTATGTTTTTTGCCCAGTGATTTAATCAGATCGCGGATCTCAATGATCTGCTTCGGGTCCAGACCTACGGTCGGCTCGTCGAGAATGATGATCGGCGGATAACCGAGCACCGCCTGTGCCAGTCCGACTCTCTGACGGTATCCTTTCGACAGGTTCTTGATCAGACGGTTCTGCATATCGGTGATCTTCACCAGATTCATGACCTCAAGAATCTGTTTCTTTCTCTGATCCTTTGGAATTTTCTTTAATTCCGCCACGAATTTCAGATATTCCAGAACGGTCATATCCGTGTAGACCGGCGGCAGCTCCGGCAGATAGCCGATGCATTTCTTTGCCTCCTCCGGCTCCTCCAGGATGTTGTGGCCGTTGATCAGCACTTCGCCCTCCGTAGATGCCAGATAGCCGGTGATGATGTTCATGGTCGTTGATTTTCCGGCACCGTTTGGGCCAAGGAAACCATAGATCTGGCCTTCTTCTACGGTAAAACTCAGGTTGTTGACAGCTACGTGGTCGCCATAGCGTTTCACCAGGTTTTTAACCTCTATCAATGTTCCTTCCTCCTTGTTTCTTAAAGCAGTCCCAGCCCGCCCTTGGGGGTGAAAGAGCCGGAGATGCTCTCATTTTCTAAAGACACTTTATCTTATTCTGAAAATGTGATAATTTGCTGGAAAATTTGTGAAAAAACGGTGAAGCCATGGAGCAGTTTGTTTGTTTTTCGACGAAAAATCAATTTCTTTTACCATAAGAATCATGTATACTATAACGTATCCGCGGACGGACGCTTTTCCATTTTTGTTCCGCCGCGAAACATTACGCCGGACTTTTCCCGTCCGGGACTGGAGATTTTAGGAGACTCTATGAATAAAAAAGACTACTACTGGGCCAAGTATATGCTGATTTTCAGCTTTTTCTGCATCTCTTTTGGCACCTCGATTTTCCTGAAAACCGAACACGCCCCCGATGAGGCGATGCGGATGCTGATTCCGGAATACATCGTCTCACACCACACACTGCCGAACGGCATGGAAGAATCGGTGCGCCATCCGCTGTGGGGATTCTCCTATGCGCTGTATCCGTATCTGACCGCGATCATCAGCTCCGTGTTTATGGCCATTACATCGCTGTTTACGAAAAGTGCAGCGGCTCTTTTAACTGCCGCTCGCCTCACCAGCGTCCTTTCCGGCACCGGCACACTGATCGTTGTGTTTCTGATCGGCGAAGAGCTCTTTGAACGGCGCGAATCCGCACTGCTCGGCGGTATTTTCGTCGGTTTTCTGCCGCAGTTTGTGTTCCTCTCCTGCTATGTGAACAACGACTCGTTCGCCGTTTTCACGGTCGCACTGATCATCTATTTCTGGATTCGCGGCATGAAAAGCGCATTCTGCAAAAAAGACTGTATCGGCCTGGGAGCAGGCTGCGGACTCTGCGCGCTGTCGTACTATAACGCCTACGCGTACCTGCTGTGCAGCATTCTGCTGTTCTTCGCGCTGATGATTCATTTCCGGAAACCGGCAAAAGAAATTTTTGTCAAAGCGCTGGCTGTTTTCGCTATCGCCTTCCTGATCGGCGGCTGGTTCTTCATCCGCAATGCCGTCATCCACGACGGCGATCTGCTCGGCATGCGCACCTCGAATGAATCCGCAGCGCTGTATGCAGCCGATGAATACAAACCAGAGAATCGTCAGACCCCGGCATCCGAAGGCTGGAGCTTCCAGCAGACGTATTTACAGACCCCGGAGGGCCGCACCTCCAACTGGCTGTTCTCGACCGTCAGCAGCTTCATCGGCTCGTTCTCCTACATGACCGTCCATCTCCCGATGGTGCTTTATCTGCTGTACGGCGCCCTGATGGCATTCGGATTCCTAGTGTTTTTGTTCCTCGGCATGGTTCCGCACTGGTTCCGCAAAAAGCCGCAGCTTCTCCTCTTTGTGATGCTGTTCCTCGCCTGCCTGGTCACGCTGTTCATGGACATGTACAACACGTATTTCAGCGATTACCAGTCTCAGGGCCGCTACCTGATGCCGGCGCTCGTCCCTCTGATGATCTGGATCGACGACGGCTACTCTTCTCTCACCGCGAAACTTCCCGCCGAGTGGAAGCGCGCCTCCTGCCATCTGACACTCCTGCCTGGAACGATCTGGCTGGTACTGTTCCTCATCAGCTACATCGGATTTCTGATTCCGGGCTGCTGTGTATAAAAAATTTGTAACGCAGTAATTCACGTTCTGCCGTGCTGAATTTTTGGCATTATTTTCCGGAATTTCTATAAAAAACAGGTGCTGTCTCTTTTTCTCAGATAGCACCTGTTTCTTCGTTACAAGCTTTTCGTTTTTAGATATGTTTCATCCGGGCTTCCCTTTCACTTTCTTTGTTTCCTTTTAATTGCCAAACCAGCTATAATACCAACTGCCAGAATCCCAATTCCTAAAATAATTACCAACATCTTATTTTGATGTTTCACCGGCTGATTTGCAACATCAAGGACAATATTGGTTCCTCCTTGTGCATCGTCAGTTTCGATATAAGACGAATCAGCAACTGCGGCAACAACCGCAGCATAGCTATATGCATGGAATTCTTCTTCACCATCAAGTCTATCTTCCGCTATTTCCGAACTGTCTGTAAGACACGTTGCAGCATCTTCACGTCCCGGTATCAGATACCCCACTTGTGTTTCATTCAATGCAATCCAGACTGGAAAACGAATAGGATCTACTCCTCCAACAAGTCGAAATTTATAATTGTCCCATACAATATCTGAATTTGCAGCAAGTGAACTATTTAATTGTTCTATATATGTCGGTGTATCATCTAATTCATATCCTCTGGCCCCACTTATGTGCCATTGATCAATCGGTTGTCCATCTTCACCATTTGCCCTTACTGCACATGCTTCATACAAATGTCCATATGCTCTAATCGGGATAATCCAAATATAATCGCTTTGTTCTAACGCGTTTTCCACTTCGGACACTGAAAGAAGTTCTGAGGTTAAAAGTGGTGTATCAATATACTCTTTTAATGCATTATCAAAATCAATATCTGATACACTTATTCCCTCCTCAAACGGATCCTCAACAGGTCCTCCATTTGTAACAGACACAATTTCATCAGCAAGTGCAACGATTTTTTCATAATCTTCAGATTCCGATAGTATTTCAAGTTTAGATGCCGATACAGTAGATGCTGATATCATAATTCCAATGAAACAAACAACTATTTTTAATATTTTCTTCATGTGCTTCCCTCCCCTGTCGTATTTTCTTTTACGTTTCACGATTGATCTATTTATCTTATCATACACTGATATAATTTTTTTAACAATTATCATATTTTCACAAAATATTCAGCGCAAAATGCTGCAAATAGGAGAAATAAAAAAACAGAAGAGGTTATTATGCCAACTTACTCGGCATAACAACCTCTTCTGATTTCACCTTTTACACTTTTGTTTCTTTTTTAGCTTTCTCAAAAAATCTATTCTTTACTGAATCGGCTCCTTCGCCGGTGTTCCCGCTTTTCTCGGGTACTTTTTCGGCGTTGCCTTCCCCTTCTCGATACAGACAAACGATCTCTCATCCTCTGTTCCCGTAAGCTGGAAATAAACCGGCTCTTTTGCCTCGCCGCCGAGTACATGGATCGCTTTTTGGGCCGCAGTAAGCTCCTCGCTTAATTTGCCCGATTTATACGAAACAAACCGTCCGCCCACCTTCACATACGGCAGACAATACTCCGAAAGCGAACTCAAATTCGCCACCGCGCGCGATACCACGAGATCAAACTGCTCCCGGTACTCCTTCTGGCGTGCGAAATCCTCAGCTCTTCCATGAATGGCCGTAATTTTGGAAAGTCCAAGCTGTCCGATCACTTCATTCAGGAATTTCACCCTCTTATTCAGCGAATCCAGCAGCACGACTTCCACCTCCGGAAACGCAATTTTCAGCGGGATTCCCGGGAAACCGGCTCCCGTTCCCACATCAAGAATGCGTCCTGCCTGTGCCACATCACAGACCTTCACCAGCGACAGGCTATCGAGGAAATGTTTCGTGATAACCTGATCGAACTCCGTAATCGCCGTCAGATTCATAAACGAATTCCACTCCACCAGCAGCTCGTAATACTGCAGAAACTGCGTTTTCTGCTCCTCGGAAAGTTTGATTCCAAGCTCAAAAAGGCCGCGCTCAAATCCTTCAAGATTGTATTCTTTCATGTTGTTCTCCGTTCTACTCTATTCTTCCAAGTGTCCGCTGCACTTTTTGTTACGATTCACACAGCGTGAAAGCACTTGCTGCTTCGCTGCATAAGAACGTAATTCAGGCATGCATATCTGTCCTTTATTTATGTCCCAGATACACCAGCAGAACCGAAATATCCGCCGGGGAAACGCCCGAAATACGTGACGCCTGGCCGATGTTGATCGGACGGTACAGGTTCAGCTTCTGTTTCGCCTCGATGCGCAGGCTCTGGATCTCGTCGTAATTGATGTTCTCCGGGATCTTCTTCTCTTCCATCTTTTTAAACTGCTCCACCTGCTTCATCTGGCGCTTAATGTAGCCGTCGTACTTGATGTTGATGTTGACCTGCTCCTGCACATCCTCCGGCAGCTTGGGTCTTTTCGGATCTACTTCCGCCAGCATCTTATAATTCAGCTCCGGCCGGCGGATCAGCTCTGCGAGCGAACTTCCGCCGGAAAGCAGCGTTGATCCATACTCTTCCAGAAGCTCATTGATGTTCGAGCTCGTTCCCACATACGTATTCTCCACGCGCTCAATCTCTTCCTGAATCCGCTGTTCTTTTACTTTCAGTGCCTCATACTGCTCCTCGCTGATCAGACCCACGCGGTAGCCGTATTTGCGCAGACGCAGATCCGCGTTGTCCTGACGGAGCAGCAGACGGTATTCCGCGCGGCTCGTCATCATACGGTACGGCTCATGGTTCTCTTTCGTCACAAGGTCGTCGATCAGAACGCCGATATACGACTCCGAACGGTCGAGCACCAGCTCTTCTTTTCCCTGCACGCGGAGCGCTGCATTGATGCCCGCGATCAGGCCCTGCGCCGCAGCCTCCTCGTATCCGGAACTGCCGTTGAACTGGCCGCCGGAAAACAGATTCTTGATCGCCTTGAACTCGAGGGACGGCAGAAGCTGTCTCGGGTTGATGCAGTCATACTCGATCGCATACGCATTCCGCACGATTTTTGCATGCTCCAGACCCGGCACGGTGTGATACATCGCAATCTGCACATCCTCCGGCAGCGAGCTTGACATGCCGCCGACGTACATCTCGTTCGTGTATCGTCCCTCCGGCTCCAGGAACACCTGATGGCGGTTTTTATCGGCAAATTTTACAACTTTATCTTCAATGGATGGACAGTACCGCGGGCCTGTTCCCTCGATCATGCCGGAATACAGCGGCGACCGGTCGAGGTTTTCGCGGATAATTTTGTGCGTTTCTTCATTCGTATACGTCAGCCAGCAGGATTCCTGATCGATCTGTACGCTCTCCGGATCGGTCGAGAATGAGAACGGCACAACGCGCTCATCGCCAAACTGCTCTTCCATTTTCGAAAAGTCAATGCTCCGCTTGTCAATACGCGCCGGTGTTCCTGTTTTAAAACGCACCATCTCCACGCCGTTCGCTTTCAGGGAATCCGTCAGATGCGTCGCCGCCTGCAGGCCGTTCGGGCCGGTATACGTGCTCACATCGCCGTAAATGCACCGTGCATTCAGATAAACGCCGGTACAGAGGACGGCAGCCTTACAGTGGTAAACCGCGCCGGAAACGGCCTTTACACCCGTCAGAACACCGTCTTCCACGATCAGCTCCGCAATCTCCATCTGGCGGATCGTCAGATGATCGGTATTTTCAAGAACCTCGCGCATCGACTGGCTGTACGCCCGCTTATCCGCCTGCGCACGCAGCGAATGCACCGCCGGTCCCTTCGATTGATTCAGCATTTTCGACTGAATAAACGTTTTGTCAATATTTTTACCCATCTCGCCGCCGAGCGCATCGATCTCTTTTACGAGGTGTCCCTTCGACGTGCCTCCGATGTTCGGGTTGCACGGCATCATGGCGATGCTGTCGACACTTACCGTAAATACAACCGTTTCCAGCCCCATCCGCGCTGCCGCAAGTGCTGCCTCGCATCCCGCATGGCCTGCGCCGATGACGGCAATATCAATTGTTTCTTCTAAAACTGCCATTTTTCTTTTATCCTCTTTCTCTATCTACAGCTTCAGATTCTGTCTTAAGCTTTTTACTCTGTCAAAATCCGGCTGTCGTTCCTTGTAACTCTATTCCGGCAGATCTTCGTAATCTGCATTTGCTGCCTTTATTTACCTGTACAGAATTTGCTGAAAATCTCATTCACAAGGTCTTCTCCCACCGCTTCACCGATGATCGAACCCAGCTCCTCATACGCATTCATAAGATCAATGGAAAAGAAATCCTCCGGCATACCCATTTCGATGCTGCCTGCCGTCAGCTCCAGACTCTTTTTTGCTTCCAGAAGCGCCTGTTTATGGCGCGCATTCGTGATGTAAACCTCATCGTTGAACGAAATTTCGCCCTGGAAAAACATCTTTTTCATCTGTTCCTCCAGCTCTTCCATACCCGTCTCTTCCCGCGCGGAAATGCTGATGACCGGAGCGCCTGTCTTTTGCTCCATCTCCTCTTTTTCGATCACCGCAGTCAGATCCGACTTATTCAGCAGCACAATCGCCTTGCGCCCTTTCAGGATTTCCATGATTTTTGCATCATTCTCATCGAGCGGCACGGATGCATCCACCACATAGAGAATCAGATCTGCGTCCTTTGCATGCTCCAAAGCACGATCCACACCGATTTTCTCGACCGTATCCGCCGTTTTTCGGATCCCCGCCGTATCCAGAATCCGAAGGGAAATGCCCTTTAAGACCAGATTTTCCTCGAGCACGTCGCGTGTCGTTCCGGCGATATCCGTCACAATCGCTTTTTCCTCGCCTGCCAGCAGATTTAAAAGCGATGATTTTCCGGCATTCGGTTTTCCAAGGATCACCGTCTTGATGCCCTCCTGGATCATCTTGCCCTCATCCGCAGATGCAAGCAGCTTTTCCACCTGCTTTTTCTGCTCCGCAACAACCTGGGCCAGCCGCTTTGGATACCCGTCCAGGCTGATGTGCTCCGGGTCGTCGAGCGCCGACTCAATAAATGCGATCTCGTAAATCAGCTTCTCGCGAATTGCCCGGATCGCCTTTTTCACCGTTCCGCGCAGCTGGCTCTCGGAGCTTTTTAAGGCATACGCACTCTTTGCCGAGATGACATCCATAACCGCCTCGGCCTGCGTCAGATCCATTCTTCCGTTCAGAAACGCCCGTTTCGTAAACTCACCCGGATCTGCCGCCCGCGCACCGGCATTTAAGACTGCCTCGAGCACTTTTTTCACCGCCAGCACCCCGCCGTGACAGTCGATCTCGACGGTATTCTCGCCCGTATATGTTTTCGGCCCTTTCATCACCATGACAAGGACCTCATCAATCACTTCCTCCCCTTCGGTAATCCATCCATAATGAATCGTATGGGATTTGACCGCGGAAAGCTTTTTTCCTTCTTTTTTTGCACGGAATACGCGGTCCGCCACTTCGAACGCATCGTTTCCGCTGATTCTTACAATACCAATTCCCGCCGGCGCCATCGCTGTGGACACTGCGGCAATTGTATCATCCAAATGAAATCCTGCCATTGTTTCCAGTCCTTTCTAAAACCTCTCTTTTTGGGGATCCCAGTATTCAGATCCACATTTTTTCTTTCCTTTCGCATGGCTCTGAATAGTTCCATTTTAGCAGAAAACCAGAAAAGACGGTACCCCGTATTTTCAACAGGTACCGTCTTTTTGCATATTTTTTACGCTTTCTTATCGTTTCGGCGCTACAACTACGTGGCGGTATGGCTCGCTGCCCTCGCTGTAGGTCTCCACGAATTTATTTCCCTGCAGTGCAGAGTGGATGATTCTTCTCTCGTAAGGATTCATTGGCTCCAGAGAAACCGGTCTTCTGGTCTTTTTCACTTTGTAAGCGATGTTTCTTGCCAGATTTTCCAGTGTTTCTTTTCTGCGTTTGCGGTAGTTCTCCGTATCAAGTTTGACACGAACGTAATCCTTCTGCTCTTTGTTGACCACAAGGCTGGTCAGATACTGAAGGGAATCCAGTGTCTGTCCTCTTTTTCCGATCAGGATACCCATATCCTCACCGGCAAAATCAACTTCAAGAGAACCGTTCTCGGCATTATACTCCATCTGGATCTCAACCGGGAGCTCCATGGCTTTGAATACACCGCTTAAGAACTCAAGTGCCGTTGCCTTGATCTGGGCGATTTCCTCGTCTGTTCTCTGAACTACTTCACGCTCTTCTCTTGGCTCGGAGCGTCTTGCAGTTTCTGCCTGACGCGGAGCAGATTTTCTTTCCGTTTCTTTCTTTACAGCTTCTTTTTTCGGCGCTTCCTTTACCGGTGCAGGAGCTGCCTCTTTTTTCTCTGGTTTCTGGGGTGCTTCCGGTTCTTTTTCCGGTGCGGCTTTTACAGCGGCACGAATCACAGCCGGTTTACTTCCGATTCCAAAGAATCCGGAACTGCCTTCGCTGATGACCTGGATCTCCAGTTTATCGCTGGCAGCCTGAAGCTCAATGCAGGCTTTTGTAATAGCGTCGTCCACTGTTTTTGCGGATACTTCGATAAACTCCATAAAGATTTACCCCCTATTTTTTCTTTTTGCTGTTCTTTTCATCAAACTGTTTTACCATGTTTGCTTTCGCAGCGATGCTTCCGGCGCGGTATTCCTGATTACTGTTGTAATACTCAGTCGAAGCCTTTCTTGCTGCCTCTTTTTCCTCAGCAGACGGCTCTTCGTTCTCCTGTACCTGAATATTACGCACACTCTGCGTTGCAGCCTGTGTGATTTTCTGCGGCGGAAGGCCGGCTTTTTCTCTCTTCTTGGCCGCTTTTTCCTGATTTTTGCGGATCACCTCATCCATGTCAATCGAGGACATATGACGGTTGATCACAACCTGCTGTACGCTTCGAACAAGCGCACCTGCAATCCAGTAAATACCAATACCGATGGAGAACGATAAACACATAAATGCGGAGAAAACAGGCATTACCGTGTTCATGGTCTTCATGGAATTTTCCATGGAATTTGCTGTCTTATTTCCGTTGTTGGAAGATGGTGCCTGCGGCATCAGCTTGTAGTTCAGCCACTGGGTAAACCATGCCAGAACCGGCACCAGAATTGCTCCTACAATCAGAAGAGCAGATCCGTTTGCCATACCCTCGCGGATGACATCCATCGGAGACTGTGTGATATTAAATCCAAGGAACATGTTGATATGCTTGGACTCCGCGGCGGTTTTTGTAATGGTATCCGCAATACCGGAGAACTCGCTGATATCGGCCAGCTTCGTCCACTGGGACGGTTTCAGCACATAAAACATGTCCAGAAGGTTATTTTCGGTTAATGTTTCACTTACTTTACTGTACATGGTAACACGGTTATCTGTGATAAACTGTGTCAGGATGTCAGAATATCCTGATACACCCATCATCTGTGTTGTCAGTCCCTGGAATACATTGCGGACACTTCCGATATATCCCGGAATATGATAGATAACCTGGTACAGTGCAAGCAGAATCGGCATCTGAACCAGCAGTGTACTGCAGCTTCCTGTCGGGGAGACACCGTATTTCTGATAAACTGCCATGGTTTCTTCAGATTTTTTCATCTGAGAAGCCTGGTCTTTTTTGTTCTGATATTTCTTTTCAATTCTCTGCAGATCCGGCTGCATTACGCTCATCATCTTCGACATCTTCTGCTGCTTGATCTGAAGCGGCGTCAGAACGAGATAAATGATAATCGTATACAGAATAATCGCAATACCGATGTTCGGAATTCCAATTTTTTCCAGGCAAAAATAAATTCCATTGATCAGCCAGCCGAGGATCTGGCATACCCACCCGATAATCGGCCACGTTGACTTACTCAGTACGATATCCAAAACGTCTTTTCCTCCTTATTTATCTACGGCACAGGGTCGTAACCTCCGTGTGAAAACGGGTTACATCTCAGTATTCTCCATAATGCCAGCAGACTTCCTTTGAAAGCACCATATTTCTGAATCGCTTCCAGCCCGTACTGCGAGCAGGTCGGCGTATAAGGGCAGTGCACCCTCTTCAGAGGAGACAGGTACTTCTGATAAAACCGGATACCTTTTATCAATACCGTCTTCATTTTTCTGTTTCCTTTAATATATGATGTAGTTTTCCCAGATGCAAAAGTGCTCCCTCTATCTCGAAATACGTACAGTTTTTTGCATTAACTCTTGCGATCACAACTACATCCATTCCACACTGAAATTCCTCTTCATGCAGACGATAACTCTCCCGGATCAGTCTCGCCAGATGGTGGCGCACAACGCTGTTTCCCACCTTTTTACTTACTGAAATTCCAATCCGGTTCCGTCCCAGCTGATTTTTCTTCACATACATGACCAGAAATCGGTTTGCAAACGATGTTCCCTGCTTATAAACCAGCTGAAAATCTCTGTTTTTTTTCAGGCTTTCCGAATATTTCATGAATCCATTCTTTCCTTCATGATTTGTCTAAATTTTCTTTTCATTGAATAGCTTTAGATAGAAGAAAAGACCACATAAATTTTATGCGGCCTTTGGTTTTATGCTGATAATTTTTTTCTTCCTTTTAATCTTCTTGCAGCTAAAACTTTTCTTCCACCTTTTGTGCTCATTCTTGCTCTGAATCCGTGAACTTTAGCTCTGGATCTTTTTTTCGGCTGAAATGTCATTTTCATAAGATAAGGCACCTCCTTTAAATTCTAATCAATAACTGCCTGCAAGGCAGTATTTCACTACATGTATGACAGAAAACATCATTTCAATTATATTCATAAACCCCCATTTCGTCAACCCTAAAATCAATAATTTTCGCAGTTTTTTTCGGAAAAAATGCCGCTCTGACGCGGTTTTCCGGTCTGCCGCTACCCGTGCCTTCCGTGTGCTGATTTTCGGTTTATCCACAACTTATCCACACTGTCCGCCGCACGCGTACAAATACCAGTTCGATTTTTGTGCTTTCCACACGATATCTTGTAACCGTAATCAACATTATCCACAATCTGTGGATAACCTTGTGGATAACTTTCGGTTTTGCTGTGTACAACCTGTGGGCATTTCCAATTTTTCCAGTATTTACGCCATGTATAATGTGTATATAAGTTTTCCAGACTTTACACATTTCGGTTTTTCCAGCCCTCTATCCACAATTTTATCAACATAAGATTCCCTGTTATCCACAAACTATCCTCCATTTCATCAACAGGAAAATTTTTTACACATTCTGTGGATAAAAAAATAATTATCCACATTTTTGGGTTGAATAAAACGGCATTTTATTATATCATATAGAAGTAAAAATGCGACTATTCGGGGAAAATTTCGTTTTCCACACAGAAGTTATCGTTACTGTTCACTCAGCAGTGAAACACTTGCTGTTTCGCTGCGTAAGAAAATGATTCAGGTGTGAGCAGCCCTCCTTTTGCATAGCAAAACTTTAAATGAGGGCTGCGAATGTTACAGTTCACAGAGTAGCTGTGAACTGTAACAAGTTATCCCCAAAAAGCAATGATTATAGAAGCGGAGCGACAGAAAAAGCATGGAAATCGTACAAGATAAATGGAAAGAAATACTGCAGAGAGTGCGGGACGAGCACGAATTATCTGAGATCTCCTTTACTACATGGATTGAACCACTTACGATCCATTCGGTTGAGGACAATCTGATCACAATCCTGGTTCCATCCGAAAAAATGGGTCTCGATTACGTGAGCAAAAAATATACTCTTCCTATTAAAGTGGCAATCGCGGAAATCACAGGTGTCAACTATGAGATCCGCTTTATTCTTCCGGAAGAAGTGAAACAGGAAAAAGCGCCTGCTCCCGTCCAGAAAAATCTCTATGTGCCGAACCTGAATCCAAAGTATACCTTTGATACCTTCGTGGTCGGCAGCAATAACAAATTTGCCCATGCAGCTTCTCTCGCCGTGGCCGAATCCCCGGGAGAAATCTACAATCCGCTGTTTTTATACGGTGGTGTTGGACTGGGCAAAACCCATCTGATGCACTCGATCGCACATTTTATTCTTCAAAAGAACCCGTCTTCGCGGATTCTCTACGTAACGAGTGAAGAATTTACCAATGAAGTCATCGAGGCCATCCGAAACAGCAACAACACCGCAATGACCAAATTCCGTGAGAAATACCGCAATATCGACGTACTTCTCATCGATGATGTGCAGTTTATTATAGGAAAGGAATCCACGCAGGAAGAGTTTTTCCATACCTTCAATACGCTGCACGGCGCCAACAAACAGATCATCCTTTCTTCGGATCGTCCCCCGAAAGACATGGATATCCTGGAAGACCGCATCCGTTCCCGTTTCGAATGGGGACTCCTTGCCGACATCCAGAGCCCGGATTATGAGACGCGAATCGCCATTCTCCGAAAGAAACAGGAATTAGACGGCTATTCCGTCAGCGACGATGTGATCGAATACATCGCTTCCAATATTAAATCGAACATCCGTGAATTGGAAGGCGCTCTCAATAAAATCATTGCATACGCAAACCTTGAAAAACGTGAAATCAACATTGATCTTGCAGAGCAGGTGCTGCGCGACATCATCTCCCCGAACGAGAAGAAGGTGATCACGCCGGAATTTATCATCGACACCGTTGCAGATCACTTCGATATTACGCCGTCCGACATTGTCGGCAGCAAGCGGAGCAGCAAAATCGTATTCCCGCGCCAGATCGCAATGTATCTGTGCCGCGAAATGCTCGATGCCCCGCTGACCGGAATCGGAAAAATGATGGGCGACCGCGATCATACCACTGTCATGCACGGCATTGAGAAGATCGAAAAGGAAATGAGTGCTAAAGACAGTGTCCGCAACACGGTAGACATCTTAAAGAAGAAGATCAACCCGTCGAAATAGGCGGAGCCTTTGTAACTCTGTCAAAACGATTAAAACCGATTTACATTTATATAAGAAGAAACTCATCGGTTGACAGGCCCTTATTTATACACAAACCGATGTGGAAAGCCTGTGGATGAATTGTGGACAAATTTGGGGCCTGAAGTTATCAACATTTCATACACAGGTTCACGTTCGATTATTCACAGAGTTATACAGATCGATTTTTCCAGTATTTCCGCATTCTTGACGGGGTTTTCCACATATCCACAGCCCCTACGACTAAGACTACGGATTTTTACTATATTTTTTCTTTATAAGCAGACTCACCAAACAGTGAGGAAAGGAGAGTTATCCACAATTATGAAATTAGTGTTTGACAAAGCAGACCTTGTAAAAAGCGTTGGTATCGCTATGAAAGCTGTCTCCGGTAAAACAACCATGCCGATTCTGGAATGCATTCTGATTGATGCATCTTCCAATGTGATCAAATTTACCTCCAACGATATGGAACTCGGAATCGAAACCATCGTCACAGGTATGATTCTGGAACGCGGTATTGTTGCTCTGGATGCAAAGATTTTTTCTGAGATCGTAAGAAAACTTCCGGATAATCAGGTTACAATAGAAACAGATGAAAATCTGGTAACCACGATTACGTGTGAAAAAGCAAAATTCAACATTCCGGGACAGTCAGGAGAAGATTTTTCCTATCTGCCGATTCTCGAAACTTCCGATTGTGTTTCCATTTCCCAGTTCACCTTAAAAGAACTGATTCGTCAGACCATTTTCTCCATTGCAGCCAATGAGAACAACAAACTGATGACCGGTGAGCTTTTTGAAATCAAAGATAACACACTTCGCGTCGTATCTCTGGACGGACACCGTATTGCGATCCGCAGAATTGAGCTGAAAGATTCGTATCCGGACCGAAAAGTCGTTGTTCCGGGAAAAACCCTGAACGAAATCAGCAAAATTCTGTCCGGCGAGATGGATGATCAGATTGATATTTACTTCTCGGAAAACCACATTATGTTCAAGTTCGATGATACAACGGTCGTTTCCAGACTGATCGACGGTGAATATTTCCGCATCGACCAGATGCTTTCGAGTGATTACGAGACAAAAGTGACGATCAACAAAAAAGAATTCTTAAGCTGTATCGACCGTGCGACGCTTCTTGTCAAAGAAGGCGACAAAAAACCGATCATCATCGATATCCAGGATGGAGCGATGGAACTGCAGATCAACTCCGCGATGGGTTCCATGAAAGAAGAGATCGATATCAACAAAGAAGGCAAGGATATTATGATCGGTTTTAACCCGAAATTCCTGATCGATGCACTTCGTGTTATTGACGACGAGGAAATTTCGATTTATCTGGTCAACCCGAAGGCTCCATGTTTTATCCGGAACGAAGAAGAGAGCTATATCTATCTGATTCTGCCGGTAAACTTCAATTCCGTGAGATAAGTCACATAAGTTTGAAATCTGCCGGAACCTTTTCTGAAAGAACTTTCAGCGGTTTTACAGCCACACAGGTTGAAAACTGCGAACTTACGTGAGGAAAAGGCACGGCAGTGCAGGAGGAAAAAATGGAAATTATTACGCTGCGTGAAGATTACATCAAACTGGGCCAGGCATTAAAAGCTGCGGCTCTGGTAGAAGACGGCGTGGAAGCAAAGCTCGTCATCAAGGACGGCTGCGTGACCGTAAACGGTGAAGTAGATACCCGCCGCGGCCGCAAGCTCTATGACGGAGATGTTGTCTGCTACAATGGAAATGAGATACAAATTAAAAAATAAGGCTTAAAAACTTAAGCTGATTTTTCACGGACGAGTGCTCATGTATATCAAATCTTTAGAACTGAAGAACTATCGGAATTATGAGAGTTTATGCATAAATATCAGCCCCGGAACGAATATTCTCTACGGCGACAATGCCCAGGGAAAGACGAATATTCTCGAGGCTTTATATCTCGCGGGTACGACAAAATCGCACCGCGGCAGCAAGGACCGCGAAATCATCCAGTTTGACCGGGAGGAAGCCCATATCCGGATGATGGTGGAGCGGAACGGCAGCACGCATAAAATCGATATGCATCTGAAAAAAAATAAATCCAAGGGAATCGCCATCGATGGAGTTCCGATCCGCAAAGCGTCGGAACTTTTTGGCATTGTAAATATTGTGTTTTTCTCTCCGGAGGACCTGAATATCATCAAAAACGGTCCTGCGGAGCGCCGGCGTTTCCTGGATAGCGAAATTTGTCAATTGTCAAGACTATACATGATCGAGCTTGCCAATTATAATAAAGTGGTGGCGCAGAGAAACAAGCTGCTTAAAGAGATTTCGTTTTCCGGCAGAATGGCGGATACACTCGAGATCTGGGATGAGCAGATGGTCCGCTATGGAACAAGCATTATTTCCGAGCGGAAAAAGTTTATCAGCCGCCTGAATGATATTTTATCCGAGATCCATCAGAATCTGACCGGGGGAAAGGAGCAGATTCTGATTACCTATGAACCGAATGTGTCCGAGGAAGCGTTTTCCGAAGAGTTAAAAGACGGAAGAGAGCGTGATCTGCGTTTCGGACAGTCCTACACCGGGCCGCACCGGGACGATTTCTGTGTGCGGATCAACGACATTGATATCCGTAAATACGGTTCCCAGGGGCAGCAGAGGACGGCGGCGCTTTCGCTGAAACTGGCGGAGATCCGTCTGGTCGAGGAGGAAATTCACGATACACCGGTTTTACTGCTGGATGATGTTTTGTCGGAGCTGGACGGCAGCCGGCAGAATTATCTTCTGCAGAGCATTCACAGCATACAGACACTGATTACCTGTACCGGACTGGACGAGTTTGTCGAAAATCATTTTGAGGCAAACAGCGTATTCCAGGTGGTCGAGGGATCTGTGTTTCACAAAGAAACAGGAGGAATCTAAATGAGTACAGAGAACATGGAAAAGACAGAGTATGGTGCAGACCAGATTCAGATTCTGGAGGGTCTGGAAGCCGTACGGAAGCGCCCAGGTATGTATATCGGCAGTACCTCCGCACGGGGACTTCACCATCTGGTCTATGAGATTGTCGACAACTCGGTAGACGAGGCACTGGCAGGATACTGCAAAAATATTGACGTTACGATTAACCCGGACAACTCCATCACCGTCATCGACGACGGCCGTGGTATTCCGGTCGGCATCAATCATAAGTCGGGCCTTCCGGCTGTTGAGGTTGTTTTTACGGTGCTGCACGCAGGCGGAAAGTTCGGCGGCGGAGGGTACAAGGTATCCGGCGGTCTGCACGGCGTTGGTGCATCCGTTGTAAATGCGCTGTCCAACTGGCTTGAGGTGCGCGTTTATCACGATGGAAAGGTTTACTTCCAGCGGTATGAGCGCGGAAAAACCATGAATAAGCTGGAGGTCATCGATACCTGTCCGATCGAAAAAACAGGTACCGAGGTCCGTTTTCTGCCGGATGACACGATGTTCGAGGAGACGGTTTATGATTACGACGTTTTAAAAACAAGACTCCGCGAGACCGCATTTCTGACCAAGGGACTGCGCATTGTTCTGCGCGATCTGCGCACGGATCCGGTAGTGGAAAAAGCATTCCACTACGAGGGCGGTATCAAAGAGTTTGTCAGCTACCTGAACAAGAGCAAAACGGCGCTCTACCCGGACATCATCTACTGCGAGGGAGAAAGAGACGGCGTTCTCGTTGAGGTTGCGATGCAGCACAACGATTCCTATCAGGAAAATACGTACGGTTTCGTCAACAACATTACGACGCCGGAGGGCGGTACCCATATCGTGGGCTTCCGGAATGCGCTGACGAAAACCTTTAATGAATATGCAAGAGCAAATAAACTGCTAAAAGACAGCGAACCGAACCTGACCGGAGAGGATATCCGCGAGGGTATGACGGCGATTGTCAGCATCAAAATCGAGGAGCCGCAGTTCGAGGGCCAGACAAAGCAGAAACTTGGAAACAGCGAGGCGAGAGGAGCAGTCGACAATATCGTGAGCACCCAGCTCGAGCTGTTCCTGGAGCAGAACCCGGCTGTCGCAAAAACGATCGTTGAAAAGTCCCTGCTTTCCCAGCGTGCGAGAGAGGCTGCAAGAAAAGCGCGTGACCTGACGAGAAGAAAATCCGCACTGGACGGTATGTCCCTGCCTGGAAAACTGGCAGACTGTACCGACAAGGATCCGAAAAACTGTGAGATCTTCCTGGTCGAGGGAGATTCCGCGGGCGGTTCCGCAAAATCCGCGAGAAGCCGTGCAACGCAGGCGATCCTGCCTCTGCGTGGAAAAATCCTGAATGTAGAGAAAGCACGTCTCGATAAAATTTATGCCAATGCCGAGATTAAAGCGATGATTACGGCATTCGGAACCGGAATCCACGACGATTTCGATATCACCAAACTGCGCTACGACAAGATCATCATCATGACCGATGCCGATGTCGACGGCGCGCACATCGACACACTGATGCTGACGTTCCTGTACCGCTTCATGCCGGAGCTGATCAAACAGGGCCACGTTTACCTGGCACAGCCGCCGCTGTTCAAGATTGAGAAAAACAAAAAAGTATGGTACGCATACGACGACGATCAGATGAATCAGATCCTCAATGAGATCGGACGCGGAGATAATAAGATCCAGCGTTACAAAGGACTGGGAGAGATGGATGCGGAGCAGCTCTGGGAGACCACCATGGACCCGGAACGCCGTGTTCTGCGCCGCGTTGTGTTCGATGAAGAGTATTCTTCTGAAATTGATCTTACCTTCAATACGCTCATGGGCGATAAGGTAGAACCGCGCCGTGACTTTATCGAAGAGAGAGCAAAATACGCAAACAACCTGGATATCTAAAAAGTCCTGTGAACTGAAGTGGAGGAAAAGATGGAAGATAATGTTTTTGATAAAATTCACGAGGTCGATCTGAAAGACACGATGGAGGAATCCTACATCAACTACGCGATGAGCGTAATTGCATCCCGTGCACTTCCAGACGTCCGCGATGGCTTAAAGCCGGTACAGAGACGTATTCTGTACTCCATGAGTGAACTGAACAATACGCCGGATAAGCCGCACCGTAAGTGCGCGCGTATCGTCGGTGATACGATGGGTAAATATCACCCGCACGGCGACAGCTCTATCTACGGAGCACTCGTCAACATGGCACAGGACTGGGCAACCCGTTATCCGATGGTGGACGGCCATGGAAACTTCGGTTCCGTCGACGGCGACGGCGCTGCGGCTATGCGATACACCGAGGCACGTTTAAGCAAAATCTCAATGGAGATGCTGGCGGATATCAACAAAGACACCGTAGACTTCGCCCCGAACTTTGATGAAACCGAAAAAGAGCCTGTTGTTATGCCGGCCCGCTACCCGAACCTTCTGGTAAACGGTACTTCCGGTATCGCAGTCGGTATGGCAACGAACATCCCGCCGCACAATCTGCGCGAGGTGGTAAGTGCCATTGTAAAAATTATTGATAATATCATCGAGGAGGACCGTACGACAGATCTCGAGGAGATTCTCGGCATTGTAAAAGGCCCTGACTTCCCGACCGGAGCAGAAATCCTCGGCACCCGCGGCATCGACGAGGCCTACCGTACCGGCCGCGGTAAAATCCGTGTTCGTGCGGTATCAAACATCGAGACACTGCCGAACGGAAAGAGCGAGATCATCGTAACCGAGATCCCGTACATGGTAAACAAGGCGCGCCTGATCGAGAACATCGCCGCGCTGGTAAGAGATAAAAAGATCGACGGCATCACCGGCATTGCGGACCACTCCAACCGTGAGGGTATGCGCATCTGTATCGAACTGCGCCGCGACGCCAATGCAAACGTCATCTTAAACCAGCTGTACAAACATACCCAGATGCAGGATACCTTTGGTGTGATCATGCTTGCACTGGTAAACAATCAGCCGAAAGTCATGAACCTTCTGGAGATGCTGACGTATTATCTGCAGCACCAGGAAGAGGTTGTGACGAGAAGAACGAAATACGACCTGAACAAAGCGCAGGAGAGAAGCCATATTCTGGAAGGACTCTTAAAAGCGCTTGACCATATTGACGAAGTGATCCATATCATCCGTGCATCCGCGAATGCGGCAGAGGCGAAGAAGAACCTGATGGAACGCTTCGATCTGAGTGATGCCCAGGCCCAGGCAATCGTAGACATGCGTCTGCGCGCTCTGACCGGTCTGGAACGGGAGAAGCTCGAGAACGAGTACAAAGAGCTGATGGCGCGCATCGAGCAGTTAAAAGCCATCCTCGCAGACCGCAAGGTGCTTCTTGGCGTTATCCGCAGGGAGATTCTGACCGTATCCGAAAAATACGGCGATGACAGAAGAACTTCCATCGGCTTTGATGAGTACGATCTCTCCATGGAGGATCTGATTCCGCGCGAGAATACCGTCATCACCATGACGAAACTGGGCTATATCAAACGTATGACCGTTGACAACTTCCGCAGCCAAAACCGCGGCGGCAAGGGAATCAAGGGCATGCAGACCATCGAGGACGACTACATCGAGGAGCTTCTGATGACGACGACCCATCATTACCTGATGTTCTTTACGAATACGGGAAGAGTCTACCGTCTGAAAGCATACGAGATTCCGGAGGCGTCCAGAACCGCAAGAGGAACGGCGATTGTCAACCTTCTCCAGCTGCAGCCGGGAGAGAAGATTACCGCTGTTATTCCAATGCGCAAATATGAGAAGGGCCATTATCTGTTTATGGCAACGAAAAAGGGACTGGTGAAGAAGACGCCGCTCGAAGAGTACGAGAACGTCAGAAAAACGGGTCTTGCTGCCATTGCGCTCCGCGATGATGATGAACTGATTGAAGTTAAGACAACTGATAACGAGAAAGAGATTATTCTGGTAACGAAATTCGGCCAGTGTATCCGCTTCAAGGAAAACGATGTGCGTACGACAGGCCGTGTTTCCATGGGTGTACGCGGCATCAACCTTCTGGACGGCGATGAAGTAGTCGGCATGCAGATCTGCACGCAGGGAGACTATCTCCTTGTCGTATCCGAAAACGGCATGGGCAAACGGACGCCGATGGCAGAGTTTACCGTACAGCTCCGCGGCGGCAAGGGTGTCAAATGCTATAAGATTACCGAAAAGACCGGAAACCTGATCGGTTCCAAGGCGGTCAACGAGGATAATGAGATCATGATGATCACCACAGAGGGAATCATCATCCGTACGCCATGCTCCGGCATTTCTGTGATGGGACGAATCACATCCGGCGTTAAGCTGATGGATGTGGACGGCGAAATCAAGGTTGCCAGCATTGCAAAAGTAAGAGACAAAGAGGCGTCCGAGGAGACTCCGGTTTCGGAGAAAGAGAACGAAACGGCTTCTGAGAAAACGCAGGAATAATACAGCGTCGCAAAACGTGTCTGAGAGAAAAAAGCTCAGGCACGTTTTGCTCGTTTGGGGAAGGGGAGAAAAACATGAAACGAATTTTACTGATGGTGCTGCGGAATCTGCTTCTGGTTCCGTGGATGTGGTGCCGGCTCTGTTACCATGCAGCGCATCCGGACAAGTACAGTCTGGAAGAGCACTTTAAAATGCTGCGCTTTATTGTACAGCGGGCGAACAAAGGCGGAAACGTCATTGTGGAATCCTATGGAGCAGAAAATCTTCCGGAGCAGGACGGTTTTGTGATGTATCCGAATCACCAGGGACTGTACGATGTGCTGGCGATCGCAGGAGCGTGCTCGTGTACCTTTACAGTTGTTGCCAAAAAAGAGGTAGAGCATATTCCGTTTTTAAAACAGGTCTTTGCGTGCATCCACGCGCTGTTTATGGACCGGGAGAATCTGCGGCAGTCAATGCAGGTTATCAATGAGGCGGCCGATGTCGTAAAAGAAGGCAAAAACGTCATTCTGTTTCCGGAAGGAACGAGGAGCAGAAAGGGAAACCAGCTGCTGGAGTTTAAAAGCGGCAGCTTCAAGATCGCAGTAAAAGCAAAATGCCCGATCGTGCCGGTTGCGTTAAAAAACTGTTTTGTTCCGTTTGACTCCAATACCGTCCGTCCCGTAACGGTAGAAGTCCATTTTCTCGACCCGATCCCATACGAGGAATACCAGGGAATGAAGACAACAGAGATTGCCGAGATGGTAAAGAAGAGAATTGAAGCCGTCGTAACCGCGTAGCGGTTTCAGAAAAGAGCGTGATATGCGCTCTTTTCTGCTATTCTGGGGGCTGATTTGGGTTCTGTAAGGCATATTTTCTATAATAGTAAGAAAAAAACAAAAAATTTGAAAAAACGGGTTGACAAGAACGTAAGGTTTTTGTATAATAAACCATGCGTCACGAATGAGTGACCGCACATATCATTTTATATTTAGGCATTTGGAGAAGTACTCAAGTGGCTGAAGAGGCGCCCCTGCTAAGGGTGTAGGTCGGGTAACCGGCGCGAGGGTTCAAATCCCTCCTTCTCCGTTTAAAAGCCAAAAACAAAATGATATTTTTTGTGGAAAAAGTTCTTGACAAACAGCTTCACATCTGATAAGATAGCAGAGTTGGTGATGGGTTTGAAAAAACTAATCTCAAAAAAAATAAAAAAGTTCTTGACAAAAGCGAATGAGTTTGATAAAATAAACGAGTTGCTGATCGAAAGAACGGCGAAGAAGTTAAAAAAACTTCAAAAAATAAATCAAAAAAGTTCTTGACAAACGAAAAGTTCTGTGGTAAAATAAACGAGCTGATCCGAGTCGGAACGGCAAAGATCCTTGATAATTAAACAGTGAAACACATCCTCGAAAGTTCTGAATAAGTAATTCAAAACGATCGAAAGATCCTTTAAAACAGTAAAAGGGATAAATTAGCTAGTATGTTGATTTTGAACTTGGAACAAACATTTTATCAGAGAGTTTGATCCTGGCTCAGGATGAACGCTGGCGGCGTGC
>OFMO01000238.1_pt1 | contig 50808 bp, 69 predicted proteins | sample 1541821 | NCBI WGS metagenome assembly OFMO01 (sample SAMN04209253, study PRJEB22552) | human gut metagenome | biome: gut; material: feces | host: Homo sapiens | place: USA: Oklahoma | reverse complement strand
GCATTTCCGAATTGGAGAGCAAGAGTAATTCCAGCGATATTAATATCGGGGTTTCATACGTTTGTATCCAAGAATCCCATTTGCTTTAGCTATGGGAGTATGTCAAGATACACTGAATACAGGGCTAAACCGATGATTGCTATCGTAAGAATATTGGCCAAAACGCATCCGATTATTATCTGAAACATAATGATTATATGGTAGATAACGCTACCACACGCTTTAATTATTCAACTTTCCACAAATATAACAATTGTCCCAACCATAACAAGATCAAAGACGCTCGTCATTAACATCAGACACCCATTCTTTAGATGAAAGAATAGATTCAAACTCAGAAGAAGAGCTGTCATATACCGGATACGGGTATTGAGGATCGTCATCAGCCTTTAAATAGAAGGTCATAATGATCTATATGTAAAATAAGCTTAGAACCGTCTACGCTCGCTCTTGGGCTGTCTATTCCTAATTCACGTCTCTTTTCTTCAGATACGGAATCATATAGTTACATATTTCAATGAAATTCAAAGAAATATGCTTTTCTTTAAGAAAGTCCTATTCGGAGTTTCTTTGGTGAACTACAAACTTTGAGCATACAACCCATACCCACTCCCTTCTGCAAACCCAAAATTCGACAGCACAAGATTATTATCATTGCCTGTAATGTTGGCAATAGTAGCACGATCTTCGTCCTCGTTGGTTTTGCCGGTGACAGTCCATGCCTGGTCGGGGAAGAGCCGAGGATAGGTTTTAACAAAGTAGTCTTTGATCTTGGTCAGTTCTTCTTCGGTGGCATCGTGGTCGAGAAATACAAGTTCCCAGATAGCAGCGTTAATACAAGTTCCTACATTAGTTGGAGCTAATTTCCCAACATGTAGCACATCTGTTCCTTCAAAATTACCAGTTGTAATCGAAACACCATTATAACTTTTAGATGTCTGATAAGTAAGGATGTGTGGTAAATCATTTTCACTCCCTATTGCTCCAAAAGATATAGGCTTATTAAGATGATCGGCTTGTATATTTCTATATTCTAACAAGAAGGCACCATCCTTGAGCCAATTCTTTACATTAGATACTAATCCTAATGCTTCTTTTCCCCTTGTAATCCACTGTCTCAACGCCACAACCGTATATCCCTTTTCTTTAGTCAGAATAGGGAAGTTATTACAGGTACCGTAATCGTCTACTCCGTCAAAAACGAGTGCGCCGGGGTAGAGGGGAAGTTGTTCGATGGTGATGTCTATATCTTTAGTATTGTTACCGTAAAGAAGATAAGCTACAAAACAATCTTGTAATACATCATCAAATGATATTTGAATGATACCATCGGTCTTAAACGAAAATGATTTAATTGCTTTTGACGTTATCGGATCTACAGCACTTATGCGTAAGCCTCCTACAGCTCCTTTATTTACTGCTTCAGTTAATCCATTTACATTTAAAATATTTTTATATACATTTTCTGCATTATAAATATTATTTGATCTTGCTTGAACAACCGAACCTGCTGTGATAAATTGCAATTTGTGATCTGTATGACTATTTACCCAATAGCTGTTTATAGCCCAATCAGCAGAACTATTCCAATTATCTACATATCCACCTACCCCGGACATTCCACCCCAAGCGAAATTCTTCATCTGTAAATCATGCCCATTACCTGTAAGGTCTTTCCATATAGGGTTCTCTGCCATTTGTTCATTAGTGAGACCTAATGCTGAATAACGAGCTACAATTCCTTCTATATCAGGAAAAAAATCCACTCTACATGGTAAATCTAATATCATTTTCGCATACTCTTTAAAAGGTATGGAAGTAGGTACATCATACCCTTTGGATATAAGGGCTTGCCTTATATCCTCCTTGGTGTTGATGACCCTCATTAACTTATCTGATATGGTTCCCATTACACTTCCTCCCCATTTATGTAATCTAATACCTGACCTATGTCTCCGATGTCCGATTTTATTGACTCTCCTTGAGAATGTATTTCAATAAGTTTCTGATATAAAGTGTTATCTCCTATACGATTCTTATCTGTAGCTTGTTCTTCGATCTTAGTTATCGTATCAGGATCCTCGTACTTAATACCATCAGGGTCATACCATTCGTCTGTTAAATTCGTGTATTTATGACGAACTGGAGTCGATTTAGACTCCAGTGTTACTAAAAAATATTCGTTACAGCTCATGACAATAAGATTTAGTGGTTGCAACAATTACATCTACAAACTGTTCTCACATAGCCAGAAGGAATAGCAGCCAGCTCCGCCCCTACGGCTATCGCCGGGTCAGTGCTTTCCATGACCGTCAGCGCCATCTTGTCTATGTCAAGGTCATTGTCGTAAACGATTTCTCCCTCAACGTAGATGCTCCCTGCATCAGAAACGTAGCAGTTTTTGACCTGTCTTATATGGCGCTGTGTAGCAGACGCAAAATCACACTCGATACTTAACCACCCTACCGGTATCTGATCGATATTGGATCCGATATTGTAATCCGGATCGGTTGTTTTAAGAACCATATGTCTTAATTCCCTCGTATTTCCGTATCCGTCCATTGTTATGTATGTTCGGATCTGAACCTTACCCTTTTCCGTCTTATAACAGTTTTCTACTATTTCTGTATCGGATGTAGTAGCATCAGGGAAATCACAAACAATACGCTGCCATCCTTCTTGTATTTTGCTGAATGTGGCGCCTCTTTGTATATCAGGGTCGGTAGTTTCTAAAACAATAAGATACTCGTCCCGGACACCTATTATGCTATCTACCGACCTGTATCCACCAAGATGTATTTTACCACCAGGAGTAGTATAACATTCATCTACGGACATAATATGTCTTTCTGTAAGATCAGGGAAGTCGCATTCGGTTTTCGTCCATTCGTTAGGTATCTTATCTATTCTCGTCCACTGAGGATAGGCGGCATCCGTTGTCTTAACAATATAATAATACTGTTCCCTTACACCAAGAACGGCATCAATAGATTGATAACCTTTTATATTGACCTTACCACCATCAGTCTTATAACATTCGTCTACTTCAACAATTTCCCGGTCCGTCATGTCAGGAAAATCACAGACCATCCTCACCCAATCTTCGGGAATGGAATCCAGCACGGTTCCTACCTTAATATCAGGATCGGTTGACTGAAGAACGGTATAAACCTCTTCCCTGGCTCCAAGGATGTTATCTATGGCTACCAAACCTTCTACTTGCACTTTTCCTTTTTTAGTAGTGTAACATTCAAGAACGTAAGTTACGTCTCGTTCTGTCATGTCAGGAAAGTCACAAACCATTCGAACCCAATTCTCTGGAATTAGTTTAAAAACATGGCCGGCAGGGAAATTATCGTCCGTCGATTGAATAACGGTATAAATAGATTCCCTGATATTTATCTTATCATCTATGGCCTCCAATCCTTCTATTTCAACCTTACCATCCGGAGTCTTATAACATCTGTTGACGAACGTAATGTCGCGTTCTGTCATATCAGGAAGATCGCAGTCGATCATAACCCACTCGTCCGGTATTTTAGTAAGAACTTTACCTACCGGATTATCCATGTCGGTACTGTCGGTAATTCTATGGGTTTCTTTAAGAACATCCATCTGATCGTTAAGAAGATACCAACTCCATACTTCGACCTTTCCACCAGGTGTACGGTAACAGGTTTTGAAATCTTTGATAACTTTCTCAGCTATGTTAATCCACTCCCATTCGGTTGTGGCCGGAATACCAGAAACAGGATGCTTCTTACCTTCTTCGTCAAGATACCAATAACAGCCATTTAAGGACACAACCACTTGGTAGATTTTGTCCCCTATTTTTATACCGGATTTGCTGTCATCTACCGGTTGGGAGGAACCCCATTTTCCAACTATGTTGGTTATTTTATCAATGCCCCTACCTAAGGCACCGACTAAAGAATCCACGCCGTTCATATGAAACTAACTTATTTCAAATTGTTTTATTACAAAAAAGGGGGTGGAGGACCAGCCTCCTCCCCCTTGGGATATATAGAAAAAAGGAAAATCAAATCTTGCAGGGCTTGATATTTGCCGAAGCAGCTAACAAGTCCATAAGGTCTTGAATACCTTCGTGAGCGCCATACGGTACATGGAAGTGTACTGTAATATGATCATCAATTACCCTACCGAAGCCGTTAGAGTAACGTGCCGGCTTCAACGTTACTGAATAATCAGCATACGGAGCCAACAGGTCTAAGCGGGTTTCTTCGTTGGTAAACATCCGTTCCATAAGTTCTTGGTGAGTCTTACGGAAATCGAAGAACATGCGTTGTTCACGTTCCTTATCCAGCAATTCAGCGCCGAGGTGAGTACGCGGAGCCCAGTGCTGTTTGTATTCGGTATGGATCGGGTTGAAGTACGTGCTGATAGCCTCGCGCTGTTCATCCGGATAACCACCATTTACGGCAATACGAACAGAACCTTCTTGGAATGTCAGACGGTCAATCAAACAGTCAGACGGAGAAATCATGTAGTCGATACCACGGAATAAGATACCACATTTGCAGTTCTTAGGAAGCGGATCGGCGATAATGGACTGATCTCCTGCTACGGCACCCAAACGTTTCCAGTTACGTCCACGATAAGATTCGGGAGCTTTAGATACGAAGAAGTCTTTGAAGATTTTATCGCATTCGTCGCAAACCATGTTAGTAACGACCGTTGTTTTGAATTTGTGTTGACATCCACCAGGTGTACCGTAATCTTCGATTGTCAGATACGGGAATGCTGCCTGCAATTCTTCTTTAGCACTGTTACCACATTCATCGTCCGGCAACGTGATTTCATAAGCTTCTTTCGAAATCTTACAAGAACCACATGCTTCCCAGCTAACGGTAGTAACAGCAGGATTGCTACACATATCTGCTGTTTTAGCAACGAACGTTACTGTAGCAGTCGGATTAGTTTCTACAAATGCATCGATATCAGCCTTCGTCAGTTTCTTGCTTACGGCCACAGTGTACATACCTACGCCGCCATCTTGGGCTGCTGTTTTCTCGGCAGTGCTACTAACGGCATTCTTAATGCTTTCTACTACAGTAGACTGATCAACACCATCATCCTCTAACGTTACGGCATAAATCAAACCGCCGTCTACCTTAGTATATCCGTCAGGGCACTCTTCGCAGCCTTTCATGATAGAAGACAGCTTTTGAGTATAATCAGAAGGCTTACCACCTTCTTTCATCACCTGATATTTAGATGTAGAAAGATGACGTCCAACTCTCTTGATATCCAAACCAGGATAAGCAGCCTTAAGCTGAGCCAGGGCATAAGCATCACCGGTATCACACATTTCCATACAATAGAAATTCATGTCGGTTTCCACCGGAGCTTTTTCCAACTCATCACAAGAATGGATAGGATGGATTTCTACAAAATCACCCACCTTTCCACCACCTGCAATCGGCTGATTCTTGATACGTTCGATTGTTTTCAAGATAGCAGCCAAAATATCAACATCTTCACAAGGATCACATTCTGAACACATATCCTCACGACCTGGACAGTTTTCGAAAATGATGTAATCATCGATATTTACCTCACCCATCGGATAACCACGAAGCTCAAACAAACGTCCTGTCAGCTTAATATGGATAGGAATACGATCGCCTTTTCTTGCTGTAATAGCGGTACTGTCGTCAATTCCGTTATAACCGAAAATAACTTCATCTACTTTAATTTCTTTACTCTTCGGAGCAGAAGCATACACTTCTATAATTTCATCAATAGCAAACGTAGGTGTAGAGAATGATTTATCATCAGATACACGGTCGTTCACCATCTCATTACGTCCGATTCTGATCTGGAAACGTTGTTCGTCCTTACGATATCCTTTCAAGTCTTTCAACGCTTTCAAACCATCTTTAGTCTGCTCACCATCCAAATCATAGATAGCGATCTGACCTTCTTGAAGCAACAAAGAATCTACGTCCGCCAACTTAGCGTGCGGAGGACAGATAATGTGTCTGTCATACGGTTTATGGATAGCCATAGCCTTATAATATTTTAAAAATTAATATTCTGTTATCTGTCTCAAAAATAGTGATAGTCATATAAGCAACAAAAAGCATTATGAATTAATTAATTCTTAATGCTTTTTGATAATCTTTAATTTAGGATATGCCTTTCTTCTGCTACAAAGGAGATTGGACGTTGTTTGAATCTATTTGATAACGTCCGTATTCGCTTTCATTCAAAGCAAATTGCTTTTCAATCATGTTAAGGATAATACCAATTAATTTATCATCTAATTCAGGATCTATATCGGTTGAATTAGAACCATCGGATTTAATATATCCTTCGATGTCAACTTCCTTCGGATAGCGGTAATATGTAAGGTAAACGGTGTCTACATCAAAACCAGACTTATACACCCTTACCGAATCTTCGCCTATTGTATAGAACGTTTCCCTAAAATCAAAATCAGGTTTGTTAAAAAAGTCGGCAAGAAGCTCATGCGGGTTTTCGTTCTTAGCCTCCCACATGGTAAAATCAGTGACCGTGCATTCACCTTCGGTAAATACGCCTGATATGTTTGAAAAAGAAAAGAAATCAGAAGGCAATGAAAACAAAGTACTTTCCGGATTATCTTTATCTTCTTTTTTATCAAGTTCTTTTGAGTACACAACCAACTTTTGTATATAACGTATATCCTCTTCGTTTTTCTTATCAAGGATATAACGAACAAGGCGGTTTTGTTCGTCATTAAAAAGCTGAACAAAACGTGCCTTGTCGAGTTTTATACCACCGTTGGTCATGTTTTCTTCAGCCTTCTGTAGGGCCCGAAGATAACAATCAACGATTTTCATAAATTATTCCTTTTTATCAGCGTATTGATCAACATCAAAACCTTTTTCGTCTTTCTTTTTCTTCTTGTCAGACTTATCGCCTTCTATTTTTTTATGCTTGTTCTTTAAAGCATTATACGCTTCCAGAACACGTGACTTGGTTTCTAACATCGACTTATTGGAAGCAAGAGCCATAGATGCAGAGATGGCGTCGGCGCCCAGGAGCTCGCCATTCAGATACAGTCCGTCGGTGTTGACAGTGACAGCCAGCCCTTCGATCATTTCCTTGATCATACGATGGAATTTGATCACCTGCATCCCTTCGGAAGATTCGTCGTCAGATAAGAACCTTGAGCTTGCTTCTTTATACATGTCAACGTTTGTATTCTTGGCGTCAATCCAATTAGTGAATATGTATTGAACCATGCTCTGATCAAGCTCTACGCTGTATATGATGTCAAGATACAAAAGCAGATCGTAGATGCTTTTCCTTTCAGCCTCTGACCCTTTCAGCTTGTTCATAAACTCATATAAAATATCAGCCTTGTCAATCTGACGTTGTTTCCTGATATCTACGGCCGTAGTCTTGTCTTCTACACAATAATAAGATTCGACATACATCGGATTACCATCTTCCTCTTTAGGAGTAAGAGACTTGGACAAAATAGCTATATACAGCTCAAATAAATCACGAACGTCATTAGTGTAGAACAAACGACCATCATACAAGTCTATTCTGTAAGAATCCCAGAAATCGAAATTCTTTTGGTCCAGGTCCTCATTGACAGTTTCTTCAAACGGATACCGAATATTCTTAATACGCATATCCATTTCATTCTTCTTGTCTTCAAGTGAGTAACCTTTATAACATGCTGAATTGATGAAGAAACCGGTATCATACACCCTAAGATCCTTATCCCATCCACAACAAGATACTGTCTTGTTCCCAGGGAAAGGAGTCTTGGAAATGCCTCTTTCCTGATATCCGGAAGGAGCTTCTTCATCCATCTTACCTGTTATAACATAAATAGAGTCGGAATATATCTTCATTCCTCCTACGGTAGCCAGCAGTTTCTTAGACTCATGGCTTTCTTCAAAAATCTTTTTTCCCATCTTTTATATATCCTATGAAAACAAAATTTGCGGCCGGTTTTAAAGCCGACCGCAAGTTAATATTAAAAGTTATGATCACAAAGAACTTGGTAACAATTCAATTGTTACGAACCGGCTGGTATCTTTTACCCAACAAGCCGATACAGAGTGGCACCAGAATTGTTCTGACATACGAGGATGGCTGGATACAATTTCTTGAGCCGATACTCTGGATGACCATCTACCTTGTTCGTAACCCCACCACATAGAACCGATATCAGGCTTAACGTAGAATACGTTGCTGTTGATATTACCAATACGAGCTTCGGATGAAGCAGGAATACCGGCGAATGCATTGGAATATTCAGGAGCGGTCAAGTCTTCCATAATACATGAATATGATGTGATAGGAGTCATGCCGTCTACCAACTGGCTTCTATCTACCATATCAACGTAATCCAAAGAAGGTTCGTGTTCTACAATGACCTTACCAATACCCGGAATAGTAACACCCTTGATCTTTACAGGTCCTAATTCAAGAGCATCGTTTGATCCTGTTACCGGGTTATTGATGATACGTTCTGTACCCATAAGCGGAGCTAAGGCGCCTAATTGAGAGAAGAACTCATCACGGAAGATTTCAACGATGTTCTTGTAAGCCATAGCACCTACCTTGAATTTCATTACACGATTTTCAATCGGCATATCGCTACGGCCACGGAAAATATAGTCAGCAGCAGCCAGGAAGTGTTCACGCTTGATACCACCCGGACGAGCGTAGGAAATAACGAAACCACGGCGCAGTTGGTGATACAGACCTTCGTTTTTCATTAAAACACCATTATGGCCCTTTACTCTACCTCCGCGCATGAACATAAGTTCGTATGCTTCCATCTTAGCCAACTCAGCCAAACAGAACAGAGATACTGTATTGGCTACACGAGCCGTACGCATATCAATGCTTCCATCACCAAGACGAGAACCGATGATAGCATAACTTGCATCACCTCCTCTGATTTCAGAAAGCTGACGAACTTTCTGGTAAGCCTTGTCGATGAAATTCTGTGTACGTTCATCCGCATAAGCCAAAGACTTAATACCTGCGTACATAGTCGTTTCACCTTCAACACCACGGTGTCCACCAAGCGTAAATTCACAAGTCATAGAACCGGCCTTAGAAGCACCTCCTACACCAGAGAACTGAGTAGAGAACTCACCAAGAACGTTTGTTACCTTCCAGTATTTAATACCGGAACGAAGCATGTCTTTCGGGAAGTATTTAGCACGAGAACGGCCCCACAACTTACACCAGTATCTCCAGTTTTCACCTTCTTGTTTCGGAGGACGCTCTGTAGAGATAAGAGCCTGGCAACCGTTAATCACATCGTAAGTAATAACATCTCCTTGTTTAAATTGTGCATTCAACACAATTTCGAAGAAGCTTTCATCAATACCAGGTTTTGCATATTTCAAAGACGTGTCTTCTACTGTAACCACCTCATACGTTTCTGATACCGGAAGATCATAACGGAATGAACCATTGATACCATTTACGGTAATAGTAGCATCCTGTTTGATCATACCCATATACATAGGCAGAGGATAGTTTGTAATGTTAGAAAACAACTCAAGCATACCCAGATGGTTCTTATCCGGATCTTCGTAGTACCAATCTTCTAAAGAGCTAAGATCGTGTTCTACGATACTTTGCTTAACGACTTTAGCGTCGGTATATCCAATCACCGTGTCACCATTCATGGTGGCCGGGAAATTTTTTGTTAAAAGTACATTAGCCATGAACGAAAAAATGTTTTAATTTTTAATCTATACTGATTTCATCGAACTTCACACCTTGAACTTGATCACCTTTATCATCTACCGGAGCCACCCTCTTGTCTTTATTTGTATGGCTGATGAGCTTATAAATTTTTTTCTTCTCATCAACTACAGCTTGATTCGACTTCTGTTTTATGAACTCTCCTGGGTTCATAAGAAACATAATCAAATCTGGTGCTTCTTCCGGATTCATCATCATCTCCCTTACCCTATTAAATGCTTTGGTAATTCCGGGATTCGATTCAGAAGGTTTTAGGGCAAAATCAAGAGCTTTAGATACCATAGTGTCATTTAGCTGATACTTTTCCTGGATAGAAGACTTAAGGTCTTTCTTATACCTTCTAAAATCTTCTGCATCCTTCGCCTTCTTTTCGGCAGCCTCTTTAGTACGTTGCTGGATAATATCATCCATTCTCTTATCAAGCTCAGCCTTATACTTTATAGCCTTTGCTTCAACATACTCTTCACCTTTATTGATAATGCCTTTGAAAAACTCATCAGCTTCATCTTTAGGCAACCCAAGAAGATCAACATAATGGCGAACGATCTTTATCTGATCTGCTTTGTTTTCAATGTCAAGCTTTTCTATAGGAGCGACATTCGTATCATATTGCTTAAGAATATCAACGATATTCGCGCCGGCCTTATCAGCCTGGATAAGCTTCTTAGTAATATCAGAAACAGAGGTAACATCTATCTTATCCTTAACAATGTCCTCTTTCTGGCTTTCAAGGACTGTAGATAGTATGTCACACAATGAATCTTCTTTACTAAAATCAAGATCATTGATAGTAATCTCTTCGCCGTTTTCACCGCTAAACACCACATCTTTCAAATCGGGAATGATTCCCCTTGAAGAAAGGGCATCCAATACTTTTCTGTAATTGATAACCGGGGTCTCTACCTGATCCTGATTAACATCAACTACATTCTCTTCTCCTTTTTTATCCTCTTTAGGATCAGGAGTAGGATCAACAACCAGCTCTTCTTTAATTTGAGAGCCTTCTTCTACAGGCTTCTCATCTTTTTTAGCCGGTTCATTACCATTAATAGGCAGAATATCTTCTTCCCTATTATAAACATCATCAACTGGACCGATACTAAAAATATCATCCAATTCTACTATTCCATTTTTTTCTAATTTTCCCATACTGCAAAAATATTTAAATACCTATATTTCAGATAAAAAACTTATAAGTGTTTAATCTTCACTAAAAATTAAATATCCCCAAATTTTATTAGAGATTTTCTAATGAAATTTGGGGATATTTAATCCTTAATTCTTATTGATTCCGGCTACATACCTTTTAGTGGCGTCTTCCCTCGCTCGTTGAGCAAGCTCTTTGGATTTTAATTTTAACTCTTCCATTTTCATTCTCATTTCATCATCATGAAGTTTGGAATCGTTTTCGATCTTCTTATCCTCTATCCTTTCCTTGCTTTCTATATCAGCTTGCCTTACGGTCTGATCTGAAACAGAAGCCAGGAAGTTGAGGGAGGTGGCGTCGCTCTTGGCGTCTGCCGCCCTGCCTGCCGCCTGGATCTTCTCTTGAAGTATCCTGTATTGACCTTTCTTGTCTTCCAAAGCAAGTTCATGCTGACGTTGCTTATCCTTCTCAGCAGCTTCAGCTTGTATCTGTTGCTGGTTAAGCTGCATCTGATTCTGTTGTTGCTGCTGCATCTGACGCTCGTTGTATGCGCGAGTATTCCTTGCATTCTGTATAAGTTCCACCATAGAATCTGATGTGAAGATAGATGCAAGATCGTAAATGTCTCCTCCGGCCGTATTTAGCTGCAACATAAAGGTCTTGAACTTTTCAAGCTCATCCCTTTTCTTCGAGTTGGATAAAGCTTGAACACCAAGATGCCTTAGGCTAAGACCGTCGGTTCCTATAGATAAGAATGCTCTGGTTAAATCACTTTTTGTGTACATTACAGAAATATCCTTTCCTTCTTCCTGGCATTGTTGAGCGACAGCCAGATGAAGATCCAAAGCGCGTTTCTTGAAGTAACCGAAGTTATCAAAGTATATCTGTGTTTGTAACATAGATGCTGTAACGCCCTGCTGGACCCCGGTGGCAGTCTCATACCTGTTGGGACCGTTAATTACTTGAGGCGTGATGCCAACCATTTCAAAACACTTCATCCTTGACCATTCAGCAAGCTCCATTCTTGTTTTAAGCTGCTCTGTCTGCGACAAATCATAGACGGCGAACTGGTTGAAAGGAACACCGCCTTTCGTATTTTGAGATGAGGTATCTAATGTCAGAGCACCAACAGACTTAGCCACATCAAGAAGGTTTGCCCATATATCAGCCACATCTTCACCCAAATCCTTATATTCACTTGGAACCAGATTTATATCCCCTAAGAAGAATTTACCTATCTCCTTTTCAAGAATATTGTTTATCTGATTTATGGAGAAATTATAAAATATTTGATACGGCTGAATCCTGTTAGCCATAGAAGTACCGATATATCCGGCAACGGGTAGAACAAAGTCATAGATATTGCTATCCCCTTTTATCTGGTGATCGATAGGTTCTCCATCCAGATACAGGTTGTCCTGAGCGAGAGCCCCGCCACTAATCTTAACCCCGTACCTTACCTGTGGAACGTAATCTACGAAATAGGTATTAATCTCCGGGTTCTCCATTCCCTTACTCATGGTCCTGGTAATTTTCTTAATACCATTTTCCTGTAAAAAGTCTTGAAGAAGCTCGTCGGTTACCATTTCAGTAGTTACTAATCCGGTTTCAGTTTGGTAGGTAATTACATACACCTGAGCCGGAGATACCCAATATGATTCAGTTACCTGATACAAATCACTACGAACATGCTCGTCGCTTAAACTCTGGGCACGGTTATAATAATTACCATGCTCTAAATTTGGCATGAATCTGGTTCTGTGATATTCGTTGCCATTACTATCGTATCCGGTATATGTGCCGGCTGGAATACCGTAATAATCCTCATAAGCTTTTATAGAAGCATAATCATTATATCCTTTCCAAGGTATTACCTTATTCTGATATAACATCCCTACACTCGCCGATTTGGATAAACTTACATAGCTTCCATTATCACCATTGTTATAAGTGCCATTGAAATTATCAGCACCTCCTATAAGCTTTTGCTTGTCTTTTGCCGTAAGAAGATGCCCCCACCTTACTATAATATCATTGGCAGTATAATAATGAACACGACCAATATAATCACCGTACTGCGGATACTTGCTATCTAATGTCTTAGAATAAAACGTATTCAACGGAGACCACCTCTCCGGCTTATAATAGTCGTATCCTACATGATAATTTCTAAAGCAACGACCGGTAAGAAGATAGTCAATGAAATTCTCAGTATCTATCTCATCCATGTAAAAACGCCCCCTGTCCGCCTCAAGCGTATGAGAACCCCATAGAACCTCGGCAGTCTTCCATTTTGTATTCATGAAGTTCTCTATCTCAGGAGGGGTCATAGATGCTTTCACCTCTTGTATCTGCTGAGCATAAGCCTGCTTTTCTTCTTCGCTGGCAAAATTATTATAATCCGGATCCAATCCTCTATTTAATAACTCTTGCCTAACCCTTCTGTCCAATTCCTCTCTAATGTAATTATGAAGAAGATTTTCCTTCGTGGCAGAATACTGATTCACTTCAGATTCGTCCAATCCAACTACATTATACTTGTCAGAAAGATTGCCCAACCATCCTACAAAAGCGTTTACGATCGTACCTATTATATCATAATGACGTAAGAATGATGGAATATTTACATTGTCCCTTATAGACTGAACATCCTTAAGATAAGGAATTACATCTTTCAGTTCCATAAATGACAGCTTGCCTTCCATCATCCTATAAAAATCCTTGAACTTATGGTTCTCATCAAGCTGCTTCAAACCAATCAATTCAAGAGAATCCATAGTGGCTTTAAACCACTCCTTGGTTTTTCTCTTGGTAGGTATAGCCTGCACCGGCAACCCTGAAAATACTCCTCTGGCCGGAAAAGCCTGATCTCTGTTAAAATACTCCATGAGCTATATGTTTTTTCACAAAGATAGGTAAATTGTTCTACCTATCTCATTTTGTAAGGGTTATGTCTTCTTACCGTAAATCCTTTGACCTGTTCCATCTTCTTGCGCTCTCTCTTCTTTTGATTCTCCTTCTGAGTCGTACTTTCAGGCATATAACCCATATCATCATAATACTTAGCCAGAAGAAGAGCGTGGCCGAAGGCTATGATACGGTCGGTGTTGGCCCCAGGGCCGAAGGCTATGATCTCATCAAGAAGTTCTATATCAGGGATACGGTAAATACCTTTCTGTGTTATTTCATTACCATCATCATCATACCCAACTACAACATCCTCCCAGCAATATTGAATAACGGTATTGAAAAGCATGCGCTGATTGGGAACCGTAGGAGCCAAACCGAGCTTGTTGTTCTGACGGGCTCCGGCACGGATAATCTTACCGGCAAGACGTTCGCCATCTTCCAGTAACATAAGCTGCTTATTTCGTCTCGTAAGATAAAATTCATACATTCTGTCGGCATTCTCCATAAGACACTTGGCCCCATACGCTTCTTGAAGTATTTCACAATTCCTACAAAAATCATCGGAAGATGGAGGACGTGATGCGTATGATGCTACTATGCAATAAGCAAATGGATCGTTGATTTTTACATATCTTTTAAGTACATAAAACGAACCAACAGAATCAGTATCAGCCTTGTCAGATTTATAGGGGTCAAGCGATGAAACATAAGTGTAATCAAAAACACCTCCTTCTTCTGGTGGATCCTCATATATAACAACAGGAGAATCTATGTTACCACCTTGAAACGGATAATCAGCAAGCTGCTTATCACTAAAATTATACCCCATTTTCATGCCGTCTATCTGATAAATATCCACTGTTTTACCAGGCCTACCTTCTTCAAGAAGACGGCTTTTGTGCTTCAACGCATCTTCTACAGGGAACCTATTTACGTTCGTATTAAGGAAACAATCATCTATAGACAAAGGGAATGCCATTCGTTCCTGGACGTATAAAGCTCTATCCTTTTTGACAAGTTCGTCAAGACGTGATTTTATTATTCCAGTATTTTTATCAAAGTCTGAAACTTTTATTTTTATCTTCTTAAGACCGGGAGCATTCTCTACTCCAAGATACTTATCAAGAGTAGTTTCTGTCTTTTCATACGCATGAGACATCTGGGCAGGAACAAAGCATCCGGATTTACATATACGCCATGTTGGTTTAATAACTCTCTTATTCAGAATATCATAATTCATTATAATGAATCCATATTCGTCCGGAGAGTTCATGATTTTCTGGGCATCTTGAGACTTTTCTACATTACCTCCGGTATTATGAGTTATAATACCATTTGCTATATAAGTGTGAGTATCTGATGCAGTGAGGTTGTAAACAGGCTTAATTCCTATATACTCTATCTTATCTATCCTTTCTATTATCACTCCATCTAAATATTTTGACCTAAAAGATCCAAATGTGCTAAAATTAGAACCGAATTTCCTTATAGAATCAAGTTTCTCTCTTCTATATCCTATATCTGTTCCAATTATATCACAATATTTAAGCATGGATAATTTATCCAATATATTACATACATATGAATCAAGAATAATTGATCTATCTGCTGGATTTTTAGATGGGCTATAAGAAATAGTACTATGTATTCCAAATTTAAAAAGAACATCCTTTACTTCTTCAAGAAGATGCCTATTACAAGATCCTAAACTTATACGATGATCCCTATTATTGTTATTAGAATAAAAAGTAGCATCAGCATCAAAATACCCCCTAATCATCATAATAACATCCTCTCTTCTATATGAATGTATATTTAAAGGAAGTGTTTTGTTTTTTTTAGTCTGACCATATATACCAAGTTCCCTTAACTCATGGCATATACCTTTTATTCTTATTTCCCTATAGTCTTTTCCGTCCTTAGTCTTATACTGTTTCTCTATACAACACTCATATTTAGATCGTATATAATCATACACCTCATCATCACTGGTAGACACAATAGGAGTCTTATCAAAACCATAGCTCCCATCCCCTATTAGAATGCCAACAAGGTATGGATCAAACATTTTTTTATCTCCCCATATATCCACACCATCTGATACACATATTTTACGTCCAACTCTAAGAGAATCAGCCCTTCTAAAATCAGATCCAAAGTACCTAAATTCACCCTTCCTTTTCTTTACAACAGTCAATATGGGATGATCCCCACTACATTCAAGTACCCTTCCTCTTTTTGTCGTTATTCTATAACACTCTTTCTCGGCAGGAGGTTTCATCCATGTTATGTCTTGACTTACAGCTTTTGATGATATATTATCGAATCCTATTATTCCATCTTCTTGTTTTAAATCCTCTATCCTACACGGTTCTCCGTTTGATTTGTACACTATTGTACCAGCACAACAACATCCAGCCATCAAACAAACGCCCCTCATTCTACCATGCATCATATGAGCCGGCCTACCGGCAAGCCATGCTCCAAGCACCGGAAATTTACCTACCTCATCATATATAGACGTATATGGAGTTCCACCTGCGGTCTTCAATGAGCCTCGCGTCTTTCCATCATCAACGTTGGTGATTCTTATTCTGGCATGAACATCACGTTGGTTATTGATGTTTCTTGTACCTAAAACAACTTCTTTAGTCCAGTCGTTACCGGTCCTGTTTATAGTAAGATAAGGAGGAAGATTATCAAGTCCAAACTCAAGATACTCTCCCATATTGGCAAGGTCTTCTTTACTTGATCCAATAACATTATGCGTCAAATTGTACGTCATTGTAGCATTACGAGCCAGAAGAGAACTCATTATGGCCGTATTATGAGTAACGATGTAATTGGTGGTCAAAAATAAATGAGAATCATTATCAACGGTTATACAAGTGGCATGCTCCTTTCCGTATATCGATATGGATCTTATTTTTAATTCCTTACGATTCCTTGATAGTATAAGTTTGTTCCCCTCCAATTTAGCATACCAACCTGAAACCCAAAACATACGTTGTACAAAATTTATGACATCCATGTCAATATGAGACAACGTAAGCTCTTCTTCTCCGGTTACTACATTTCTGAAAGAACGAATGAAGTTTTCTATAAAATCTTTCTTTTGATCTATGGATGATCTTAGAAATTTCTTACAAATGTATTTATCGAAAAACATATCCCCACCATAGCCACCGAGATAAGCCGCCAGCATCGAGGCGTAGGCTGACGGAGGAACCGGCAGCTTTGCCGTAGGGTAGTTCAGGGCCTCACCTACTGGAATAGACATACTCTTATAATCTAATCCGGCTATGGATCTAAGACTCCTAACATGCCATTTTCCGCCATGATTGACACGCCATTGATGATTACCGCAGCAAATAACGTTACGACCGTCTTCGAATACGACTCTGTAGGTAGTTACTTTTCCTTGGGGATAAACACCTACGACCTCTACCAAATTCCCTTTATCGTCATATATCTTATCCCCTACAACAATATTTCCTATCATCTTTTCCCGGTCCTCAAGATAAAGTATCTCAGAATCAAGAAGGGCTTTCCCAAAACGACGGCACCCGAACATGAATATTCCTTTATTCTCTTCTTCCGCCTGCTTTAGAAATTCGGAAAACATCCATTCATTATCACGAAGCTGAGAATTTCCAGGAATACGATCATCTCCTGCGTCAATCATCATCTTCCAGAAATTGATATGCCAATATAGCCAAGGATGTATAAATACCCCATTTATGGTAACACCGTTAAGGAGTTTCATAGCCTCATTCTCCCAGAATTGCTTGACATCATCGTCTTGCTCTTCATAAGAATAAAGGTCATTCCATAACGGAATATCGTTACCCATATTTATATAAAGTTCTTTACTGTTAAAATTCATGACAAAACTATTTATAGAGCTTGTTCTTAGCTTCATTCTTGACAAAAGACTGAATACCTGATACTGTTTGTCCTCCTTTTAGGCTTTTCTTGTTTTTGGCAGCCTCAAGCTGATTATAGACATCCATTATCCCACACATCTTAATATAAGATTCAGTCCATTGCATTAAGCTATCAGACAAGCTTTTTTGAAACCTAAATTCTTTCTCTCTCTTATCGGAATCTTCTATTTTATCCCAAGGGTTTTCAGATAGATAACGTTCAGCCTTATTTATCTGATCCCTTAGCACAAGAAGTTTTCGATCTACGTAAGAGACATCATCGTTAGTCGGCTTTCTTGCTTTCATTGTTGATAATTTTTAAAAAAGCCTCATACTGAGACTTAAGAATATTAAACCTGTCTTCAAGAGAAGATGGATCAACACGATACTTGCACATGTTTTTTATTCCTTCCTCAACAGATTCTTCCTTGAACATAACAGAATCAGTATTATTGTCAACGTACATAATAAAATCTGATTCTCCGTCATTTACTATCCTATCAAGAACCTTCTTACTGTCATCATCTACATTGAGATCATGACCGGCGTTAATAGATAACCTGTAAACGGCCTTTATAGAAGAAGATACCTTCAGCATCTCTTGTTGATACAAGTTGGTCATAAACGACTTTTCTTCTAAATCAATAAAGTCTTCTAACTCTATGTCGTTTTCCTCATCCTTCTTCCTAATAATATCCTTAGTTATCTCTTCCATCTCCTCTCCCGCCTTGTCTTGCGCAGACAGTAGATGGTTGTAATAAGAAATAAGATGCTTTATATCTGAATCAAAATCAATCTTCTTCATTGTCAAGAACCTTTTTATCATGAATAATAACGTCCATCAACTCCATTGATAAATTATAATCAGCCACTTCAAAAAGCTCGCTGTCTGTCAACGTCCTTAAAAAAGAAACAGACAATCCTCTTTTCTTTGCAAAAGATCTAAGTACGGCATAGAGAATGTCCCCGGCAGAATAATCGGGGAGATCGTCACAAGATGCCTGCAACATAGAAAATAAGGACTTCCTTTTATCCTCGCATTGTAAATGCCTTGTTTTACCACATCCACCCATAACTTAACTTTTTTGAATTATAGTACCTTCAAAATTAAACGGAATTTTTTCCTCTTTTTGAGACCCATCTTTTTGATAGTGAACAGTCATGTGCTTTACGAATCTTCCTATTCCAAATCCTGCTGTATGTATCTCTATATTGAACTTAAAGTGACGGGAGTCTATGATATTCAAATTAGATGACGTACAATCACAAGATGTCTCTGATGCTGTTATCTTCATATCATGCTTCGACTCAAGAACAAATGAAAACCTTATACTGTTCCCTTTTTCTACCGGTTCGAAAATGATTTCAAATGATTTACCGTCTTTAGAGAGGTCTATATTGTATTGCTTGTCATCTGTAGAAATAACATTAAATTCATCAGAATCCATTGTAATAAGTTCTAACCTGTTCCATCTTGACTTCTCATCATAAAAATCAATAGAATACTGACGATCCATCCACGAAGGACGGGGAAGTCCCTCCCCAAGCGCACACTCCTCTGTCTTGCTCCAGGCCTTCTGCTTGATGAAGCACGTACATACCGAGCAACGATTTTTGCCTATTTTCTTGCTTACGTACAAAGAAAGAGGCAACATAGAGTTTGGAACGTTCTTGGTATTGAATTTACATCCCTCACACTTTTCAAGACGTTCCTTGTACCAATCAGGATAATCTTCTTTTTTTCTTGGAAGTTTTTTTAATATCGTATCCATAAAAGCATCGTATATAACTTCCGCTTGCAAAATCTTTTTCATAACTTATCTGTTAAATTCCTGTTCTTGAATATTTTGTATTTCACTAAAACTATGACCTTTACGAGATTTAAAGATAGATAATTTGTTGTGTTTTATCAACATATCACCACCCTTTATCTCACCTGAATCATAAGCATCCTTTATCATCCTTATCTTAATATCAAGACACTGAAGCTCTTTTTCCTGATACTTAGATAATTTTTCTACCTTGGATTTAAGACGCTCAAGATTGTGTTTGCGCCTCTCCATCTCATGAAGGTTACAAACCATATCACCTACATACGGGAACGATACAGACACGTTATCTGTGTACGTACATAAGTTATTAGCATAAGAAATACTGGCTCTGAAAACGTCACGTATTTGGTTTCGGTCGTAAACGCCCCCGGTCTTATCCATCACATCATCTATAATATGTGACTCAAATGATATAGGGAAATCATTCTTCGCCATCGGCTTCAAAAGTTTTCTTCCTGTAAAACAAGGAAACCAACGCACATTGATCCCTGGATCCTTCCAATACAAAAAGACGGCACATGTTCTCTATATCCGGGCACAAACACCTTGTCCTGTAATTCCCTTCACGGTCAATCAAAATACCACGTTTCTTCATCTCCGTATCCAAAACCGACACATATTGAAGATCGGTACTGAAACAATGAGAAAACTTCTTCTTCGTCTCATACGAGTACCCAAATACAAAATAATAGGCAAGAAGATTTAAGTGCCTCGCATCTATGACATTCTTCTCATTGCCGGAAGCCATTAAGTATCCGTTATAAAACAGAAGTATCTTCTTCGCCATATCTACCGTATTGGAATAAGGTACTAAAAGCCTATAAGCTCTATTACTAACATCTTTATTATCACTTTCTTTCATGAGATTATCGTTTTGATACAAAGATAAGGATTAAGGATTTACAAATTTAAAATTAACGTATTTTATATATATAATAAGGTTAATCGTTCCACATGAAAAGCTGTCCCTGCTGCCGGGGCTGTCGGTGCGGTGACACGAGCCTGCCCTGCGCCTGCCCCCTGTCCAGCTTTATCTCGTGGAATCAGCTTGTAATAACATTTTGTATTTTACTATCCATTTTGTTATCATATGTTGATAAATCGAACATATGATAACAATATGTAGTGTAATAATTATACAGAGAAGGGGATACGAATGCGGGAACCGCATGAGTGTTCCCGAAAGTAAATAGATTAAATCCATTTAAGTTATTATATAGTTGAAAATTTATTTTCTGCTATATACATACGAAGTATGTTATATATCCAAATTGCCACTTGCTGAAAATGAGACTATTACTAACCACTTTGTGTGTTAAATAATGTCAACAATAATAAAAGCTCCTATCTATCTCAGACCGGAGCTTTAAATAAATATACGTGTATCATACATCGTATGTTTATTTCTGCTATATTTGCAGAAATAAAAAACCATAAATATATGGACAAATATATTGACATAATTTCAATTACAATTAATGGTGAATCAAATTTTTCGCTTTTAAGGAGAAATTTCTCGCTTACACCTTATGAGGCTCGTCAGGTATCGGAAGGGAAGATGGCTATCAGACAGTCTAAAAACTCATTGATTTTTCCTGGTATTCCTAAATATGCCAGAGATGAGTGGCATAAAGATAGAATTAAAAAGTTTGAAGAGACTGGTGTATGGGAAGCTCCTTCCAATATGTATTGGATGTTCAAGATGCAAACAGTGGCGTATATTTTAGCCAATGCAAACCCGTTTTCAAGCATTCAAGTAGATTATGATAAGTTAGCGTCTGGTATTGTTTATTTTTTTAGAGTGACATATTTTGGTATTACAACTACTCGCATAGAGGATCTTAATTATATAACAAATGTTGTCATAAGTGAGATAAGAGAAGTAAAAAGAATAGGGTACGCAAGATATCTCAAGAATGCCAGAGAGAAATATCGAGATATGTTTGTTAGTAAAACCAGGTTTCGTTGTGTTAAAAAAGTAAGGGGAGAGAGAAGATGTGATACAGCAAGAAAGGAGAGGACGAAATCGAAGGTATGTGCTGTGGCTGAATTTATTCTTCAAAACCTAAAGAAGAGAAGGGGAGTGAGGAAGTTTATGACTAAAGATGGAAGATTTAAAATAAATCTACTTATTGAAATTAAGGATTTGATATTTAGGAAATTTGGAGATGATTTGAAGTTCAGAAGAATAAGGGATTATATAAGAGAAGCATTATTATTCCTTAATATAAAAAAGGAACAAATATTGGAAGAATGCGCTATATATAATATGGAGGAGGATTATGACGAGTTCTTTGTTCGAAAACTTATTCGAAAATATAGGCAATGGTCTTATTCTGTATTGGGGCATGTTGTTAATATGGTAATGCCTAAAAATAAAGATGATATGATTATTGAAATGATATGTTAGAATAAGTTATTAATTTTCATATTTGTGTAAAATATGAAAATATTAGAAAAAGTGAATAAGTTAATAATTGAAATTTGAATAGTAAGGAATGATAACTATATCACATAAGATAGAACTCGTACCGAACAACAAGCAGAAGAGCTACTTTCGAAAGGCGTTCGGTTGTGCCCGTCTTGCCTATAACTGGGGTCTTGCTGAATGGCAACGCCGTTACAAGGAGGGTCAGAAAGTAGATGCTTATAGATTAAAGAAATCGTTCAATGCTATTAAAAGAGATGAGTTCCCGTTTGTGCTTGAGGTTACTAAATATGCAACACAACAGCCATTTTTAAATCTTGGAAAAGCTTTAAAAAAATTCTTTGAAGACTTGAAAAAAGGCATTGTATCTTATCCTAATTTCAAGAAGAAGAAAGATAATGAAGGTAGTTTTTATATTGGAGGTGATCAGGTTTCGTTATCTTATACTAACCGTAATTCAAAGGCTTTCAAACAGATAATACATAATGAAAAACAGAAGCATCAATATCTAAAAATTCCAAATCTTGGGTGGGTAAAAATGACTGAACGGTTGCGTTTCGTCGGAAAAGTAAATGGAGTGGTGATATCACAACAAGGTAGTAAATTTTTCGCATCTTTTAGTGTACAGGTGACAGATGATGAATACAGGCGTACTCATAAAAATGCTGTAAAAAGAAATGAAGATCTAATTACAGGAATTGATCTTGGAATCAAATTTGCATTGATGCTTTCCGATGGTATTGCCGTAAAGAATCCAAAGCCTTTGAAAAAAAACATTAGGAAAATAAAGAGAATAAATAAACAGCTTTCTAAACGTACACACGCGAAAACCAAGCAGGAACGTTTGGAGGGTAAGAGAAAGTCAAACAACTATAGGAAATTGTCGGTATCGCTTTATAATGTGCAAAGAAAAGTAGCTAACATTCGCCGTGACTTTATACATAAGGTCACCACAATATTGACTACTCATTATACTTATATAGCGATGGAGGATTTAAACGTAAAAGGAATGATGCGTAATCACAGGATAGCTCAATGTGTTTCTGATGTAGCATTTGGTGAGCTGAGTAGGCAATTTATATACAAGTCGGCGTTAAATGGAACAAATATTTTAAAAGCCGATCGCTTCTACCCGTCCAGCAAAAAGTGTGTCAAATGCGGCTATATCAAGAAAGACTTGAAATTAAGCAACCGTGTTTATCATTGTGATATTTGTGGTGCAGTAATGGATCGTGACTATAATGCAAGTCTAAATCTTCTTTCTCTTATAATAGAAAAACAAATAGGGGCAGATTACCCCGAATCTACGCCTGATGACTTGACGGCTCTGCTTTCTCGTTTTAAAAAAAATGGGATTGCAACCATCAAGGTTGACACAGGAAGGCAACATAAATTATAGGATTATATATTATTTTCTATGATTTTGTAAGTTTGTCAAATCGGTCTGTTCTTAGTGGTCGCCTATAGAGCCGAAAAACGATAATCTCGTAGAACATCGACGGAAACACCCGTTAGCCACCACTATGCCATAACCATATCTATACGAAATCATATTACTGTCTGATCTAAAACTACTTATCCAACTTATTATTTCTTTTTAATCCTAATTAATTCATTTTATATTTTAGGTTTTATTTTATTTTCATACTTTTGTTTTGTAGAACAAAATCAGAAAAAAGATGGCTATAAGTTACGACAAAAAAATCATGGAGTGCGTTCTTCGTTCAGTTATGTCAGAAGGTAATGTCGCACAAGGAAAGGCTATTAAGTCTATTTGTAAGTCACCTAAACCGCTGTTTATAACCGGTAAAGGAGGAAGTGGAAAAGCACAGCCTTTGTATGCTAAAATTTTAACGCCAGATGGTTTTAAGAATATGGGGGATATAAAGGTTGGTGATAAAGTTATGGGCGCAGATGGTAAACAACAGACTGTATTGGGTGTGTATCCACAGGGGATTAGACCTGTATATAAGGTAACTATGAATGATGGTTATTTTACATATTGCGATGAAGAGCATTTGTGGTCATATAGATTATCCAGTCATTATGGTAAAACTCCATTTTCGAGATGCAGTACACTAAAAGAAATTATAAGTACAGGTATCAGGAAGAATGTTAAAATAAAAAATGGTAAAAAACAGCCGTTAAGATATGAAATTCCAGTGTGCCGACCTATAGAATATGAAGAAAAGAAATTTTCTATACATCCGTATGTATTGGGAGTTCTTATAGGTAATGGGAGTTTAAATGGTAATATGGCTATTTTTTCTTGTTCTGATTTTGATGTAGAAATAAGAAATAGAGTAGAGTCATTTCTTGGAGAAGATTTTCTATTGAGTAAAAAAAAGGAATATCCAGCCATCACATGTCCTCAATACAGTGTGATTCAAAAAAATCATACAAAAGGTGGTGGGTTTATAAATAGGATAAAGGATTTAGGACTAAATGTTACGTCTAGGTATAAATTTATACCAGAAGAATATAAACTTGGCAGTATCGATCAGAGAATGCATTTGTTAAATGGTTTAATGGACACCGATGGAACATGCTCGAAAGAAGGAAATAGATTGACGTATTCTACTACAAGCAAGAGATTGGCTGAAGACATTGTTGATCTTGTACAGTCGTTAGGTGGAATAGCTAAGATAAATACGTTTTTTAGACCTGATAAGAAATACGTGTATGAATATACCGTAAGAATAAAAATGTACGATAATGTATTTACATTAAAAAGAAAAAAAGAAAGATATGTTCCTAATCCGGCAAGAGTTTCAAGGTATATAGAAAGCGTGGAAAAGGTAGATGATTCTGAATGCGTATGTATAAAAGTATCAAATAAAGACGAGTTGTATATAACAGATAATTATATTGTAACTCATAATACTACTTTCCTTAAGCGTATTATACCGGCATTAAAAAATGCGGTTGTTGTAGCTCCTACAGGTGTTGCTGCTGTTAATGCAGGTGGTCAAACCATTCATTCATTTTTTAGAATAGGAATGCAGCCGTATATACCTGAAATACGAAAAGGCGCGTTTATGGATAACTGCGAATATAAATTCAACGGAGGTTCTGAAAAGATTTTACAGAATATAAAGTATCTTATCATAGACGAGATTTCTATGGTTCGCCCTGATCTTCTTGACAACGTAGCTGATATACTTCGTCATGCAAGAGGAGACAAGGACCCGTTTGGCGGCGTGAAACTTATTATGGTAGGTGATTTATTTCAACTTCCGCCAGTAATTAAGGAGGATTTTTTTAGAGAAATATACGATACATCTTACTTCTTTAGCTCCAAGTCTCTAATGGCTTCTGGTATGGAAATGGTTTCTTTTGAAAAAATATACCGTCAGAAAGATGAGAAGTTTATTAGTGTCCTTAATAAGGTGCGTGAAGGGCAGATGGATGATGATGTATTTGATACAATAAACAGCAGATGTATTCAGTCTGATAATAATCAAGGATATGTTGAGATTGTAACTACCAACTCAAAAGCTACGGCTATTAACGAAATGAGAATATCATCGTTACCAGGCTCTTTAAGAAAATTAGAAGCTGTTATAAACGGTGATTATCCTAAAGATGCTCCGGTTGAAAAAACTCTTTTCTTGAAAGAAGGATCAAGAGTTATGATAACAAGAAACGGAGGAGAGTACTTCAATGGCTCTCTTGGTACTGTATTATCTATAAAAAAGGGTGAGATTGAAGTAGTCCTTGATAAACCGAAAGATGATGAGCATACTAAGGTTGTTATAACACCATGTTCGTTTGAGAAAGTAAAATACGTAAGAAACGGATATAAGATAGAATCTGAAGTAGTAGGAGCTATTATTCAGTATCCTATAAAAATAGGTTATTCTATCACGATCCATAAAGCCCAAGGCCTGACATTGGATGCGGCTATGATGGACGTATCTAATTCTTTTGAAACAGGACAGCTATATACGGCTCTTTCAAGAGTAAAGTCTCTTGATGGATTATATCTTCGCCAACCTATTCCTAAGACGGTAAAAACCAGCGATCAGGTGGTGATAAACTTCTATAAAAGGACTCTTGGTAATGGAGGTATTGTGAAACCGGTTCCAATGGAAGAGCTTGAAAAGTCAATGATTAATTTGTCAACCGGATCTGAAATAGATTTTGCAGAGTTTGATTTATAAAAAAAATATAGTTATGAAATTTGGAGAAGCTTTAGAGGCAGTAAAAGAAGGTAAGTTAATTGCTCGTTCAGGATGGAATGGTAAAGGAATGTTCGTATTCCAGCGACCGGAAGATTGGTTGTCTACTGATATGATAGTTAATAAAGTAAAGTCATTGCCGGATTCGTTTAAAAAATACGTAAACGATTATTATGACATAGATGAAACCAACATGATTAAATTTTGTTCTTATCTGTGCATGAAAGATGCTAACGATAATATTGTAAATGGATGGTTAGCTTCTCAATCAGATATGTTGGCTGATGATTGGATGGTAGTTGGTTAAGGTAACTTAGTTTATCACCGCTTTATTTCTTTTTATAAATCAATCAATTATTTGCTTTTAAAAATTACAGTTATGGAAACAAAAGAAGAAAAACAAAAGAAGTTTGTGACAGAATTTGAAATCAATGGAGAAAAGTATGGCGGATATATTTATGCTACAACTTTTTCCGAAGCTGAAGATTTTGTTAGACAAAGAAAAGCGACAGAGAAAGTTGTAGGTGGTCCGTGTTTAGAACAAGAAGAAATTAATCGTCTTTATAACCATTCCTCTTAGAATTTTCAATGATCCTTGTTTGTTGGCATAACCTTGAGATGGTGATACTATAGTATATAAGTACCTAATAAGAATATGGCAAGAGTAGATAAAATATTTCAAGACAATTTGGCTCTTATAATGAGCCAGCCGTGGGAAGAGGTAAGGCGACCGGTCTACGGTGACGGGACAGGCGTAAAGGTGAAGCGTATCCTGCAAGTATGCAACCAGTACGATCTTCGCCGGGAATTTCCTCTTGGTTCGCTTAGACCTACTAATCTTAAAAACTCCATAAAAGAAATTTTGTGGATTTGGCAAAAAAGATCGGTAGATATCAAAGATCTTGGTCTTCATATATGGGATCAGTGGGCTGATGATAATGGAAAGATCGAAGGATGTTATGGAGATATGGTGAACAGACATGTTTATATGGGAACCGGAAAAGCTCCAGAGGGTATGATAGACATCCATGATGGTCTTTACGGTTTTCTTAACCAAACAGACTTCATTCTTTGGTCACTCAAGAATGATCGTTCATCAAGAAGGATCGTAGCATCTATGTTTGATCCTGAAACCAATGGACTAAAACCTCTTCAAGAATGTGCGTTTCAGGTAAATTTATCTGTTAAAGGAGATGAGTTGTATATGACGCTTTATCAGCGCAGCCAGGATGCTATTGTTGCCGGCCTATGGAATGTAGCACAGTACGCTGCACTTATGATGATGTTCGCTCACGACGCAGGCCTGAAGCCGGCTATTTTTACGCACTTCATTCAAGATATGCACGTATATGACCGGCACGAAGAGCAGGCAAACGAGCTCCTTCGTCGATCCCTATTCGGCCCGGTTCCACAGGTTACTATCTTGTCTCGTATGGAAGGGAAAGGATTTTATGATTTTGTAGCTGATGATTTTGAGGTATGGAATTATGAACCGAAGGAGCAAATAAAATTCGAAGTAGCTAAATGAAAATAAGCATAGATAGAAGGGTTAAGATGGTTCCCCTAATGGAAATCAATGCCGGCGATGAAGTTAGCGTAGGAGGCTTTGATTATATTGTTGAAAACATAATTCCATGTAGGAAAGGATCTTATTCAGATTCGTATGGGATTAGGTTGGTCATGTCTTCTTACAAGCATGGCCAACTTGTAAGAAAAGTAGATAGCGTTTTTTCTATCGATTCTATTTTCGTATTTCTCCCTAAAGGAGATTCTGTTGTAGTAGAGTGCTCTTATAGAGAACTTGAAGAATGTTTTCCTAAAATATAATTACAATGACGGGCGAAGAGAAATGTAACCGATGCGAGCAGTTTGGACCGAACGGTCTCACTGACTATCCATGTAAAAGGATTCCATCAAGGAACTGTCCTTGGTTTATAAAGATCTCGGATAAAAGATACAAAAAGATTCTTGCCGATAGGGTGAAAAGAATTAAGGAGAATGAGAAACTTAAGCAAGAGATGATGAAAGATCAGGATCTTGTTGAAGAAGTAAAACAAAATACAAAAATGTTAATTCAGTGAAAAAGAAAAATATAAAACCAGAAGAAGTAGAAATCGTTATTCCGAAAGAAGTAGAAGCTATTAACATATGTGGGGATATCAATAGTTTTATAAAACATATTATATATGTTAGCTTGGATAAGGTAAGTAGTGATAGGGCGTTTGTTAATAACGATGTTCTGTATATGGTTACATACGCATCTATAAAAGGTAAAAATATACCCGTTGGTGTATTAGCAAAACAAAAAGAAGCTGAAACAGAAGATATCGCTATGCCGTTTGAGGATATTGGAAGGGACGTAAATGTAGTGTATCCTATTGAAATAGGAAAGATGTTTAAAGGCTTTTACATTCTTGGTAACGGTGCTGTGGCTATTGATTACAAACTTACAGACAATGGAGGTTTTGAAGATGATGACAGCATTGGCAAAATTGACATGAATCTAAATTAGTGCATTATGATACTATATATAGCAGCAGATCCGGGAAAAGATGGAGCCATAGCCTGCATCGATCAGGACAGTAAACTAATATCAAGAATCTCCACTCCAAGAATATCAGTTTCAGGACCAGTAGACTTGACTAAAGAATATGTTTTTTGCCGGGATACGATCGTAGAAAACAATCCTGATAGAGTAGTATTTGTCATAGAGGACGTCCACGCACTGTACGGGGTCAGCACGTCCTCTACAGCCTCTCTCATGGAGAACAAAGGCCAGCTACATGGGCTGTTCCTGTCCCTTTGCATGGCATTTACGGACATAAGTTGCTCCGTTAATTTCATAGCCCCTAAAACATGGCAGAAATTGGTTTGGACGCATTCTGATAAGGTCATGGAGGCCAGTAAGGTGAATACTAAGAAAACGTCATTGGCTTGCGCTAAAAGGCTGTGGCCAAACGATACGTTCGTTAAAAACGAAAGATGTAAGACCGCCCATGACGGTATAGTTGATGCGATGCTTATAGCAGAAGCAGCAAGAAGAACAATTTAATCTATTTTAAATCATTTTAAATCCAATTAATTCAAAATTAGATTTTAAAATAATACATTTGCAGTGTTAGATAATCATAATCGTAGGTTTTAAAAAATGAAAGTAAGAGTTCCTGGCATACTAATGAATGAGAAACTTTCAAACATTTCAAAGATGTTTGATAAGGTTCTAAAGGATTGTGTCACATCGAATATGAAAATTACTTTATATTTTGATCATATCCGGATACAAGCCATGAACGAACGTATAACATATACGGATGATATTTTCGATGTGAATACTGATATTTCTTGTGACCATAAGTTTTCTCTTTTAGTAGATGCCGGGACTCTTATTTCGTTTTTTAAAAATCATAACCAGGATATAGAGATAGAGATTAAAAACGATTACAGTATCGTTTTTAAATACGATAGAGGATCTTTTTCTTCTACTTGGATTGAGGATAAGGCTTTCCCTGATTTCTTTTATCCTGTAGGTGATGGCATTCGTGTTATGAGCTCATCTTTCATTCAGTCTATGAAAAGATCTTTTGCGTTTGTTGGATCGGATGAATTTAGACCGGCTATATGCTCGATTCTTCTTAATGTGAAGAAGGATTATATTGACATTGTTTCTACTGATATGTTCCGTCTGTTTATAAATAGGAAAGAATGTGCTAATGCATTAGAAGAAAGGTCAATTATGATAAGTGAGGTTGCAGCTTCTATCTTGTACCGTTTTCTATCTGATAAAGATACGGAGATCAGTATTTCCACAGATGGTGTTAGGACGTTCTTATGTTTTGATAATGTGATTATATCGGATATGAACGTAGAACAACAGTATCCTAACTACGAATACGTATGTAATAAATTCGAAAAATCGTCGAGGGTTAAGTTTGATAGGGATTTGCTTATATCTGTTCTTAATTCCATGACTTTAGTGGATAATGTTGTTAATGTCAAGGTAGATGAAGAAAACGGTATAACGGTAATGTCTGAGGATTTTGGAAATAGAAAAAGGATAATGGAATCAATGCCTTTAAATGCGCTTGAAGGTCCGTGTTTTAGCTTTTCTATCGGTAAGGAAAATATACTTTCATCCGTAAAATCTCTTATGAAAGGAGATGTTATTATGGATTGGTCTGATCAGTATAAGATGATAAAGATGTTCAATCCTAAATACGAATCAACATACATCTTAAATCAAACATTGTATAATCTATAAAAAAAATAAAAATATGGCTTTTAGAGAAAACAGAAGTTTTGGTACAACTTATTATCTGTATATTAATTCGGATGGTAACTTGTATGAAAAAAGTAACGAACCAAAAGAAGGTTTTGTTCAGCACATAAATCCTAATAGCGGTCAGCCGGCGGGATATTGGAAAGAGTATTATAATGGAGTAGTTGGATACATTAACTACATCGGGTTAAAGTCAAGCTCTTTCTCTAATGGAAATACTGTTACTAAATTCCTTATCGTATTAAAAGATTACGAGCTTGATGAAAACTATTGTATTTCCATACCTCTCGTCAATCAAAAAGGAAATATCAAGGGCTTTGTTAAGAGCTTCGTAAAATACTACGAAAACATCGATTTCAGTCGTGAAATTTATTTCAATGTCTTTAAGAAGAAGAAAGATGACGAGTTTGGATCTTCGGAACTTATTATCGCATATGCCGGAGTAGACGGAGAAAAAGATCAGCTTGTTGAACGTTTTTATAAAAAAGGCGTAAATGGCTGGCCTGACCCTATTGAAGTTCCAGGATTTGATGGCAAGAAAAGCCTCGATTATTCGGCTCAAAATAACTTTACTTATCAGAAGATTACTGAATATTCAAACAGGTTCAATGCTTCTATTAAAGACATCAGAGCCGGTATAATGGCTAAATTAGGGTTAGGAGGAAATACTCAGCAAGAGCCGGCAGCTCCTCAGGCTTACGCTCAGCAGCCGGCCGCGCCTCAACAGGTTCAACAACCTCAGTCTGTTCCGAGTGCTATTCCGTATCAGAATTACCAACAGCCAGCACAGTATCAGGCACCGGATCAGCCTGCTGCACCGGCACCGGCATCTACCACAAGGAGCACCAAGCCTCAGCATCAGACGCCAAACTTTCCTCCTATGGAAGAAGAAGACCTTCCATTTTAATATAAACATCAGCCCAGGAGAATAACATCTCTTGGGCTTTTAAAGATTGTGTAGAATGATAGTAGAAATAGTTACAAGATTTCCCCTTATTAAACTTCGTAGGAAAGTGACAGAAGAAAGGATTATGGCGAAGCATGGGGATAAATTATGTATGATCTACTCAGAAACCAGAGAAAAATATAAGCAAGGAGATGAGTGGGTCGATGATCCTAATGATGCAGACATAAGTACTTTTCGTGAGTGTTATGAATCAACGAAGGATATAAAAAAAGAAGGTATTGTTTATTGTACTATAAAAATATGATCATGGACAAGTTAGAAGATATTGAAAGACTTCTTTATGAAAAAGAAGATAGCAAGAAGGGTACTGTTTCTGAAAAGAACAACAAACATAAAAAAGAAGATAAGGTTGTTAATAAAATACCTGAATCGTATTTGACTCCAGGTTATCAGAAGACTGTGCAGGTAGGTATTAAGAAACTGTACCCCGATGTCGTGGTACCTGAATATAAACATGATGGCGATGCATGTTGTGATATTCGCGCATATAGAGTGGTGAAGATGGTGAATGACATGGGAGTGGAAATAGATGTTCCTTCAGATTTTGAATCAATCACCTTATATCAAGGTTATTCTGTTAGAATAGGAACAGGGTTCAAATTGAATATCCCAGAAGGATGGTGCGTGAATGTAGAAGGAAGATCAGGATTCTCTTTTGACGAGGGAGTGGTAGTTACTAACGCACCCGGTAAATGCGAATTTACCTACAAAGGAGAGTATATGGTTAATCTTACTAAAATCAATAAAAAACCGACCGTAATCCATAAAGACGATCGAATAGCTCAGATGGAAATCGTTCCACAATACAAAATGGTATTGGAAGAGGTGACAGATATTGAGGTAGAAGACGGAAATGAACGTGGAGAAAAAGGTCTTGGTAGTTCCGGAGTTAAGTAATGTTTAAATATTTTGAAAATGAGCATGTTAGGTTTTACATTCATCACAGACAGCAAGCTGTCAATGTACAGGGAGAAAGCTATTAAATCCGAAAATCTTGCAAAAGAAATTGAGGAAATGCAGGATAAGGCTGATTTTTACAAGGAAAGGCTTTCAGAACTTAAGTCAGATATCGCTTCAAAGGATAAAGAGATTTTATCTATTGGCAAAGATCTTTCTGAGTCTAAGGAAAAGATTGATGCCTTGAAGGAAGATCAGAAAAAGCTGATAAAAAGCGTCAAGAAGAAAACGGAAGAACTTGATGCGGCCAAGGCTGATCTTGACAAAGCTAAGTCTGATCTTGATGAGGCTAATTACAAAATCAGTAACTTGGAAGAAAAGAGAGACAGTATCTCATTTGAATTAAAAAAGAAATCAAATGCATTGATTGAAGCCGGGATCAGAATCGGAGATTTGGAAAATGAGGTTTCTATTGGAGCCAAGGCAATACAGGAGTTGGAATCGAAGCTGAAATCAATGCAAATAGAATTAAGAGGCTACCAGATAGGTATAATCGGTAAAGACAAAAATGATGTCGCTGAGCCGGAATTGGATAAAGATGAGGAGGCAGATAAGGATGTGGCTGAGTCAGAGAAGTCTGATGTTGTTCCTGAGACGGATGTGATTCAGGAAGAAGCCGGTGACATTGTGGAGCCCAAAAACGAAGCTGAACGAGTAAAAGACACTAAAAAGAAGAAGAAAAAAAAGAAGTAGGTATTTTAATCCTTTTTATATTTTAATGTTTGCCATATTATGGGTTAGTACTTAACTTTGCGTTGAGAGAGTTTTTTAGGATAATTATTAGTTAATATTTAGCTGTTATATGCAGGCGTCTGTGAAGGCTCCTGCATATTTTTAAGGTCCTGTAGCTTAGTGGTGAAAGCAGGCGGCTCATAACCGCAAGATCGTGGGTTCAAATCCCTCCGGGACCACTGTCCAATGGTGTAGTGGTAACACAACAGATTTTGGTTCTGTTATCGGAGGTTCGAATCCTCCTTGGATAACGATAAGTTTTTGTGGAAATGTTAATTATCTCAGTGTTTGCGGTGTGTGAACATAGCAAACATTAAATAGCCTGGTAGTTAAACGGATATAACAAAAGTTTCCTAAACTTTAGTTCCGGGTTCGACTCCCGGTTGGGCTACATGGCTTGTTGGATGAGTGGTTTAGTCAGGGATCTGCAAAATCTCGTAGGGCGGTTCGATTCCGCCACAAGCCTCTAAAAAAGTAAGACAATGAACTACCCAGAGCAACAAATGCTTAAGATCCTTAATAGGGATCTGTTAAGTAATCCGATGTATGTTATTAACAATCTCCATATATATGATTGGGAATCTGACTTCCTGGCCATAACAAGATCATTGTACGCTTATGAAGTAGAGGTCAAGATGTCTAAACAAGATTTCTTTAACGACTTCAAAAAGGATAAAAAACATAAGGTTCTTAAAGACGGCATTATTAAGGTAGGTGGTGTCATAAGCTATCCTCCAAACTATTTCTATTACGCCTGTCCTCCTAATATGATTGACGTAAGTGAAGTTCCGTCTTATGCTGGTCTGATTTATGTCGATGTTAGTAAAAATAGGAAGAACATCGTTAAGGTCGCACCTTTAATTCATAGACAGAAGTTTGATGTAGTGGGTAGGAAACTGGTGGATAAGTTTTATTACAATATGCTTACTTGGAAGAAAAGAGCTATTTCAAACGTGTATGCTGACCCAGCCAAGGAAAGAAAGAAAGGCGTGCGTGCCGGGGCTGAGGCTGTGAGGAAGTCGGCCTGGGATGCGTTCAGGGCGCAGTGCCCGCACATTGCTTTCCCCTATGGAAATGAATTTCCGATGTGTGACGATCACGAACAAGATCATCCCATGATAGACTGCATTCTTCAGTGTGAAAAAGGTAGAATATTTAAAAACAAATTAAAATGAGCACCCCACGTGAATTAAGCAGGATAGCTAATAGGATAGCCGGTAAGATGACTGATGATGGATGGGTCAGCCCCGGTAGAAAGAATCTTGTCTCCGATAAGAAGGTTATGGAATTAATAGATTTGATCTTTAATGAAATATGGAGGGAATTAGATGACGGGAAAAGAGTCCATATCAGAAAACAGATGATTTTGAAAAAGATTTTTGTCAGTAGGCAAAAAGATAAATACTACATACAATGCATAGAAAAAAGGGACGCCAAATAGACGCCCCTTTTCTTTTTCTGTAAGTAATTGTTATTTCATTACTTTCCTTACCAACTTAGAAACAGCTTGCTTGATAGTCCACTTGATGTTTGCATTAACATTGATAGTCTGAGGAGTACCGTTTGCATCCAAGTTAATTACCTCCTTGTCTATCTCCAAGAACGGATCACCTGCTGTCTGGGTAATAACCGTATTAGCTGTCTGACCACCAGCGGCCGTCACCTTAAGAGTATTTACCAGATCGTTTATATTAGTGTTCGCTGCAATACCGGAGAATACGATACTGAAAGCAAAGCCCCCTGTTGCACCAGGGTCGTCGGCAATAACAGCGCCGTTGCTGGTAGCCTTGCCTGCTGCCCGATAGGAGGCTGGTATTTGCAGCGTCAGAGGATGAGACACGTCCGGAGTTAAGGAGAACGTTAATTTAGTTGAGTTACTTGTACCGTTGATCGTTACAGTACCACCTCCTTTCCCTACAGATGCAGTAGGATCTATTTTTACAAACTCAGCTGCCGCAGCTTGGTTGATGGTAGCTGTTTTCTTAACACCGCCTGATTCGGCACCAAATTCTACTTGTTGCGTGCGCTGTACACGACCTTCGTATTTTTCACCTGATACGGTGACTGCCTGATCACCGTTACCTGATCCAGGATTGAAGGTTACAAAACCTATTTTCAATTCCGCCATGACATAAATAATTTTGTAGTTAATTAATATCTTGACAAAGATAGATTTATTATACGAAAATCATATTATTCATGTTTATAAATTAAAAGTTATCTTTATCCCAAAAATAAGACAATCATGAGAAGAAGATTTTTTTAACAAAATAGGCGAGGGGGGGGTAATCTCCCTACTGATAATTTTATGGTTTTTGATAAATCTGTATCAGATCCGGCTAATATAACAATAAGCGAAGACTTCGATTTTTTATATAGGTTGATTACCAGTGGCTTCTATAGAGTTCTTTGCAAGAGCGCTATGGGAGGAGGAGAGGTTTTTGTATGTAGATTAGATGATAACGACAGTAACTTCTATCTTGATGGTAGTCCGGCTGATCTTACCGGACAAGAAGGTGATGTGATGGTCGTTTTCTTAGAATTTTGGTATAAATGGTATAAGGTGGATGATAATAAATTTCTTTATCATTTTGCTGATCATAATATCGATGGCACTTACATCCATGTCCCGCAATCTCTTGTTGGAGCATATAAAGGATATGTGTCTTCAAATAGACTATATAGCTGGAGTGATGTTACTCCTACGACGAACGTATCATTAACTATAGTCGGACATCAGACAGCTCCTTTGTTTTGGCGCGCTCCGGTTACCGCTCGTATCCGACTGGCGGCGTGGCGTATACGAATGCGGCTTACGATGCGTCGGACATGGATTCGAGCTGCGGTTCTCGTCTTGCTTTCCACGGAACCATATCCGAATTGGCTCCAAGGCAATTCAAAAGATTACCCGTATTATAATATCATATTTTAATTGTTTTTAAATTGTATTGTTAATATTATTACGTATATTTGCGATACAATTTAAAAACATTATATCATGAAGATAAACTTTTTAAGCAGTAAGGTCTATGTAGGTTCTAAGACAAAAGAAGCTAAAATCAGAAAGCTTTCTATTAGCAAAGATCGGATTATGACCATATCGGTAGATAACCTGAAATGGATGGGTATCGAAGATGCGGCTCTGATTGGTATGGAAGAAGGAGCTGAGTTTAAAGGGGTGTTGGATTCTAATTTGTATATAGCTCCTTCTAAGGTAGAAGACGAGAGATCGTTTTTATTAAATAAACAAGGTGAGAAATATAGACGTATTTACCTCCGTGATGTACTGTCTTCGCTGGGTTGGGATATCGGTGATAATCAGTATGCGGTTTATGATATTGTGAAGATTAAGGACGAAGATGGTGTGTTCTGCCTGGTTCCGAGAGAGATTAAGAAAAGCAAGTTTGAAAAGTAAAGAGAGGCATAAGAGGCGTCTTGTATGAAAAAAGGTTGTGTTATTCAAATGACGAACAAAATCCGATACTTAGATGTTGTTTACGTTCTTGACGTGTCTTTCGGAGCCGATTCTAAAACGATTTTTAAAGATTGGCTTGATGAAGGAAAGAGCCTGATGTGGATAGATCATCATAAGGGAATTATCGAAGATAGTAAGACATGGGGGTTCGTAGTTCCAGGGTTGAGGAGAGTCGGCGTCGGTGCGTGCGCTCTGGCTTCGGACCTGCTTATGGGGAAGGTGCCGGCGATCGTCCGGTGCCTGTCAGACTACGATGTATCAAGTGACCAGTTTAAGGACTTCCTTGAAAACCATAAACTTACTTCAATTAAATAAATTAATAAGGTCGTGTTTTAAATAGGATTGGTTTCTATCAATCCTATTCTCTTGTTGTGTGTGAGGTGGGTGGGTGATGGGAGAGAGGGTAAAAGATGTTTATGTAATGAGGGATATGAAAGATGTTTATGTGATGGGAGAGAGGGTAAAAGATGTTTATGTGATGGGAGATATGAAAGATGTTTATGTGATGGGAGAGATGAAAGATGTTTATGTGATGGGAGAGATATGTGAGAAAGAGGTTTATGTGATGGGAGAGAGGGGGTAAAAGATGTTTATGTGATGGGAGATATGAAAGATGTTTATGTGATGAGGGATATGAAAGATGTTTATGTGATGGGAGAGATATGTGAGAAAGATGTTTATGTGATGGGAGAGAGGGGGTACCTATCACGAACCTCCCGCCCCCGAAACGCGTTTTTTCCCCCACACCCCCTTCGCTGGAAAACCGGAAACGCGTTTTTACCTCAAACCTACAAACTCGCTGATTATCAATCACTTATTTAAATTGTTGTAAATCAGCTTGTTACGATAACTCGTTGATTGTAAGCCACTTAAGCAAACATATATCCTACATATTAATGTACGCGTGTAATACTGCTCTTGTGTGCTTTGTAAATTGCTAATAATCAGATGATAGAATCGAAATTAATACAAGTTAACAAAAAAAAGATAGCATATATATTTGTAGTAATGATAGATGTAGTATATTTGCAATGTCATCGAGAGAGATGAAAATAGTTAAGTGATGATATACCATATATACGCCGTTGGTAGTATAATGGTTAAATCTTGCAACCTATTTGCGTTGTAAATAGGTTGCAAATAGAGATGATATTGTTTAACAAATAAATACATATTGACATGATTACGAAAAAAAACATTAACAGGTTGCAAAACGCTGTTATTAAAGAGAATGCCTCTAATTTGGCGGGTGCTGTTAAGTTGCACAACGCTCTATTTGCTAATGGAGCTGATCTAAAGGCTATTTGCAAGGCCTTGGAAATACCGGCAGAATACGCTGTAAAGGTAGCAGCTCTGGCAAAGGATAAAAAACGCCTTGTGACGGTATGTAGCCAGATGTTACCGAAAGTAGATGATATCTTTGTTAAGTTTACTTTATACTCTAAAGTGTATAAAGATACCAATGTAGACAAAGAAAAAGGAATTGAAGCCAAAACGGCTGATTGGTGCGCTGAGAATGTAGTTTACGGTAGCGAATATAAAGCATTTGGTTTTACTACTGCCGAATCATTGGAGACCAAAAAAAGTACTAAATGGTTGATAAAAGAAACAGACGAGTACAAAGCTACTTATGTGGCTGTTAAGATCAAATCTTATTCTATTCGTACCGTTGCAAAATGTGTAAGTGAATACCTCGCACATGAGAGTACACAACAGTAACAAGGCACGGAGAGCGCCGTTAAGCTCTCCAAAGGTTCGGCGCGTACCTTAACGCGCCTGTACGCCGTTGTCAGTGGGTGCACGTCCCGCGTATGCTTTAGACTGAAGCTGACAAAACAGAGAGTTATTTTACATATTGGGGATAAATATACCGTTGCCCTTGCCGTTGGCAATTAAAGGGCTGGTATTACTGCATGGACTATCCGAATAGGTATGGTTTATGTTAGGTATGTGAGTATAGTTTAGAAAACATACCGTTGTACGCGGTTTATCTCCGTTCGGGAGCGTGTCTTACTTGCTTACACGAAAAATAGAACAAGGCTGTAGATTAAATTACAGGGTACAAGCATGTAGCCTACCATGTAGGGACGTGCCGTATCAAAACGCAAGGACACAATGGCCTTTATACGTGGCTAAATTGTGTAGCAGACGGAAAATATAATAACGGCATAACACGGGCCCACACGTAAGAACTACGTGTTAATTGTGGGTTGTTGGTTGCAGCATAAAATCCGTACAGGATAGGAATGCGCGTTCGGTTCGAGTCCGGAGCAACCTCTATACTAAACTTAATTTGATATGGAAAAGAAATTTAAGGCACACATGGTAGACGTACGCGGTCTATCCAGGAAGGAAGCCAAGGAAAAAAGAAAGAGAGCGTATCGTGAATTTATGTTGTATCGTGATCTCAAAGAGGCGTATCATTCCGATACAGGAAAGGATAAATGCAAGCGCAAGGTTCATACGTCAAGAACGTACGTGAAGGAAAACATAAACAGTATTTAAATAGGAATAGGGTTGTTTCGAATATCGGAGCAGTCCTATTTTTGTATCCTACTCTTTCTATTTACGGGTAAGATATTCTGAGAGTGAACACGACGACAAACAAGGTAGGAATGCGTATATTGGTTCAAATCGAAACAAAAATAAGGCTGTTTGGATATAATGCCGGTATTTTGTCTATATAATGTCGTTAAAATTGGTCTAAAACGAAACTTTAGTCGGTTTTCTGACCCAAAATAGGGTGCCGGATGCCGCCTTTTTCGTCTCTATGGATTGAAAATTGGGCTTATTGTATTTTTCTTAAAAATAAGGTATGCTTGATTATCAATTAGTTAGGTTTTATAATACCCGTATTTTCGGACATACTTATTGTATTTTTTTTTGTTTTATGTGGTGGTTTTTATTAGTAGCTGACCTGTATTTTTTATCGGTTGGAGTAAGGTCTATGTTAGAGTACGGACCAGATCAGTATAATATTGTGATGGTTTTTTGCTTTTCGTTTTTGGCTTTGATTATAGGTCTGAATATCTATCTTGATAGGAGGAGCAGGCGGTAGGGCGTGGGCTGAAGTCTCTATTCTCTCTATGGAATGATATTATCTCCAAACACCCCACACTTCATGCCAGAGTATAAGCTTGTAGCGCTCTCCGTATGCCGGTAGTGAGGCTGAGAGCGCAGGTTCTATGCTGTAAGCCGGAGGATTAGCCGGGGTTGGAGAGGGGGAGAGGGAGGGGGAGAGGGAGGGAGGGGGAGAGGGCACTCTCTATCAACGTTCTGTAGATCATTACCAACAAAATTCAACTCCCTACCAACAAAATTCAATAGATAAGCGTTTTAAAACAGTGTTCTGTAGCTCCCTATCAACAAAATTCAACTTCCTATCAACAAAATTAAACTCTCTATCAACAAAATTAAACTCCATATCAACAAAATTCAACTTCCTTCCAACAAAATTAAACTCTCTATCAACAAAATTAAACTCCCTTCCAACAAAATTCAATAGATAAGCGTTTTAAAACAGTGTATAGATAAGCGTTTTAAAACAGTGTTCTGTAGATCATTTCCACAAAATTCAATATGATAAGGGTTTAAAACAGCATTATATAGGTTCCTTCCAACAGATTAAGGGTTGAGGACTGCATTATGTGAGTATTTTTTTTTTTTAAGCGGGATGTTTAACAATTAAAATATGGATGGTATGAACGTATATGACTTAGATTTGAGTAAGGAGGTAGAAGGTTTTATTTTCGGGGTAAAAGGAATAGAAGGCAGTGATGGGATAGTATATGCTAAGGTAGTTAGCTGTGTAGACGTTAAGGATTACAGTTGTGATAGGTGTATTTTTTATGATTGTTATAAGGATAGATGTTTATTATTGCGTAGTGATAGTTGTGTACGAACAGGCTGCCATAGAGGGGGAGTAGGCGGCGCCTTGGGCTAAGGCCTGCGGTTGTAGGTGGAACGTAGGTCGGAGCAGAGCCGGAACAGTTTATTGTGGAACTAAAAAAAATAAAAAGGAGGAGATAGCGATATGAAAAAAGCATTTAAGATATTTTCTATTATGTTTGTCATAGAAATAGTGCTGATAGCTATTTTAGATGCTATGGCGTAAGTGAGAAAAATTTCTTCATTAATTTTCTTATGCTTTAGACAGAGTGCTCCCGTCTGCGAAGATCGGAGCACTTGCTTTATGGGATTCATGGTGCGGTAGGTCGGTTCGATTCCGGCGATCTCACACAACATTAAAAACAAAGGAGGAAAGAAAATGAAAGACGGTATTGTATTGCATCCAGAGCATGGGTTGAATCCGTCCATAGAACTATGCATAGTATGTGGCGAAGAGATGGGGATTGCTTTATTAGGGAATAACATCAAAGGTCAGGCGCCGCATCATATATGCACGGGTGGAGTATGTGACGATTGCAAAAAGATAATAGATGACGGAGGCTGTTTTATTATCGAAGTTGAGGATGGATCAGATCAAAAGAATCCGTATCGTACAGGGAGATATTGCGCGATAAAGAAAGAGGCGGCAAAGAAAATACTTGGACAGGAGCATAGTGTTGTGTACATGGAAAAGTCTGCGTACAGTCAAATAATACCACAAAAATAAAGAAGAATATGTTTACAAAAGAAGAGCGATTATTCATATGGAAAAAGGTATATGAGATGATTGATAGGTTAGAGGATGGGGAATACATATGTGTTGCGTTAAGAAATATAGTGTTTATGTATTTCAAAACACATAAAAATATCTATGAGTTTCGTTCAGACGAAATGGTGAGAATATATTTCCCGGAATTGGAGGAGAAGATAAGTATGGCCACAGAACCAGAGGAAACAAGAACGTTTTATGGGTGGTTTGGTTGTCTTAGTCCAGAAACGAAGGAGGTAAGGCTGAATATTGTGAAAGATATTATAAAAGAATTAGAATAGTATTTTTGTTAATCTATTTTATTCATCAAATTAAGTTTTGGGTTTTGGCATGTCGGTTCGTGAGGATAGGCATGCCTATTTCTGCATCATAGAGGGGATGACGCGGCGTGCCGGTGCGTATGTGCCGGTCCTGGTTCGATTCTGGGCATCTCACAAACAATAAAGCATAATCATATGGAAGTAGAATAAGACATGATGGGGGAATTTAATGCGAAAGACGCCAATTTCTTATGGCGTCAAATTGGTAGGATTGATGGGGTGATAGAAACTCTGAACCGTACCGAAGGAGAGATGCCGGAAATTATAGCCGGAGTGCTAAAAAGAATAAGAGACGATATAGATAAGTTTGTAGACAATAAAACGAAAGATTATGAGAATATACAAGAATGATATTATAAAGGCGTCAGCGATAAGCACCGGCGCCGACAGAGGTGTGTTGCTGTGTTCAATAACAGATTCAGGATTCACGTCTATAGCGGGCGTAATATCGGCTGTTAAGGATAGGTTACCAAACGAAGATCACAAGAAGATGGTTTTTGAAATCTTGAATGATACGAAAAAAGAGTACGGAAGATATAATAATTGCGGAACAAAAGTATTGTAATAAAGAGTAGAAAACAATATGTTTATGTAATATTAGTTTTTTCATTTTTATTGAAAGGAGCGCCGGCCTGTGAAGGTATGCGCTCTTTGTATTTGTATAATGCATAAAACAATAATAATATGACAGAGAATAGTATAGACGTAAATATCGTACCTGTAAAGAATGGTGCGAAACGTGTTGTGGTATCATATTACCATTATTCACGCAAGGAGAAAGATCGCATGAGTTCCCAAACGGATTACGTTTGGGAAACAAAGAATGAAGAAATGTTTAAATACTTTGAGGCCAGGAGGACAAAAGTATTTTATAGTCAGATTCGTGCCATGTGTAGATTCTATGGCAAGAAAAATGTACGTAAATACAAAAAGTTATGATATTAAAAACAACAACCAACGAATTATATCATCATGTCCTGGATAAATTCGGATGGGCGTGGCGTGATCCGAAATATAAGTCAGAAACAGAATTATGCGCGATGCTAAAGTGGGCAAAAGAAAAAGGCTTGACCATTGAAGAGTTAAGTATTTAATTGTTAAACATAAGGCAGTAGTGGTGCGTGAGTATAGGTGCTGCCGTTAAAATATTTTATAAGATGAAAAAAGAAGAGATTCAAACTATTTTATACACAATCAAAGAAGGAGACAGTATTAAAATCAAAGTACAAGACAAAAGTGAAGAGATAAGACTGCGGGATCATGTAAGAAGAACGCAGAAATACGGATACAGGTTTTGTTTGTCTCATTTACATGATGGAATTTTCTACTTGGAGAAGTTGGAAGAAGGGGATAAGGATAAATACTATAGAGTAATAAACAGAGGAAATGGAAAGACCGGAGTATAATAAGCTACGCAAAATGGCTAAGACTACTCCAGGTCTGATAGTGGACGAGGCGCAAAACATGATGCGTGTATCGCTATACGATAATGGGGAACTTAAGAAGGTGGTAGTAGTAATGAAATGCGATTCTTTTTTACAGTCAAAAAGTAACATAGAAAAGATAATGTTATTATCATCTTCTATAGAAGATAGAAAGAACAAAGAAAAAAATAAAACAAAATCAGAAAATGGACAGAATAACAAAAATAAGAGAAGAAATAGGAGGAAAACAGGTTGATTTGACCTTTTACGGGCGCTTTTGCAGCCTTATCGAAGGTGATAGAAAGATAATACTAAGGGCGATAAAAAACGGTCGTAAAAAAGGCGTAATCGGAGCCATTCAGCCTGGGAGACATGATAGAATTTGGACCACATGGTCTATTGCTTTTGATGATCTGAAGGTAGGGGATACGGTAGAGTTCAGTACATCTGGAAAATACAATCCCGGATTTCATGCTACGGAAAAGTATGTAGGGTGTGTAGAATGGATAAAAGGATCGGAATGTGCGATAAAAACCGGTAAGGGAATAGCAGTAGTATTAATTAAACACATAGAAAGGGTAGTGGAATGATGAATTTAAGGATGTTTATAGACCTATTTCAGGAGATTGAGGTAGAGAGCTTGTTTAAAGCGTTAGATTTATGTATGGAATATGTAAGATTAGATTTACATGTGTTTAATGTAGAAGCTTATGTAACATGTTCATACAGTAACGATCTTGAATCTCTTTCACAGGCAGAAGGTTGTAATGTGAATATGATAATAGAGGTACCCTACTTATTCGAAGCATTCATGGAATACGCTTCACCGGAAATGAAGTTGTATTACGAAAAACTAACAGAGACAGTATAATATGAAAGAGGAAGTAGAACGGATAAAGAAGTTGGTTGGCATAGATCATAATAGATGGGAGCAGCCTTGTACATGTGATAAATGCAAGAACATGTGTGAGGTTCCTTGTATTGGTACGCCAAAAGACATAGAGGTTATCATAGATGCCGGATACGCTGACAGGCTAAAAGAAACAATGTGGATGGTAGGGTATCTTGCAGTGAAAGAAAAACCAATAGCGATGATCCAGCCAACAGAGAAAGACGGGTGGTGCGCATTCCGCCAGCCAGACGGTCTCTGCGAGCTGCATGACCGAGGACTAAAGCCGACTGAAGGAGTTCTGGCTTCTTGTAAGGTGGTTGAAGAAGACGATATTCCGACATACGAGACATCCGTACTTAGAGCAGTAGCTCATGAGTGGGTTAAGGTGGAGAACTTTGGAAATGTAATGAAGGTCGTTTTTAAATTTTTGCATGAAAATGAACGTAGAAAATGAATTAGATAAAGTAGTTAAGATCCTAAAAGAAAAAGGATTTGTAGTATATAGAAAGGGCGGGAAGGAGCCAGGTGTGTTTTACGCTAAAGAAGGTGACAGCCGGATAGGATTCGTTTATCCCAACAACGGATATATATACGACAGGATAAAAATGTGGTCTTTTTCAAGGATATATAAACCACATAAGAAAACCGGGTCTTCGTGTTTAATGAGCGTCAGCGACGAATTTACGATAGAGAATGCGATTAAGAACATAGAGGATAGACTGTGGGTGAATTATATAAAAGATGGTAACAGAAAACGACCAGAAGAATATAAAAATATAAGAGAATTTGTTGGTAGCTTCACTAAATTCTACAACTCTGTAGAATTAGTTGAGGTTAAGTAGTTTTCCATGCGAGTTAGTTGCCGGCACTGGTCTGTGAAGATAGGTGTCGTTTTTTTTTAAGAAAGGAGGATAAAGATGGAGAAAAGAGACAAGGAAATGCCTTACGAGGTAATCATACAGGAGAGAAACAAAGTGGATTTATACGGTAACGTAGTGTATTATATCTATTGGTTTGATAAATATGGGAACGATATTACAAACGAATGGAAATTCTGGAGCAAGGGTCCGAAAAAGAAATACGATAGAGTCAATCGTTATTTAACGGACAGTTGGCTAAAGGAATACTGTGGGAATAACAATTTAAAAATAAGTAGAATAAAGGAATGAAGCTGGGAAAGTATGTTATGATAACAAACGAGTACGGAGTCTTGGATATTATAAAAGAAAAATTCGATAACATAAATATAGTGGAATATGGTTCTAAATAAATTGTATAAAGAAATAGAAGAAGCAGAGGCCAGTCTGAATGCAAAAAGATTAAAGTACATCAAAGAAGCATTAGCAGAAAACAATGGAATTATAAAGCTAAAATTTAAAGAAACTAATGATGTATTTGACTTTGACGATCAGTTTCCGGTGGTAATAGAAATTGATGAAAATCCTATGTATTTAACGGAAGTGTATGCCAAAAAAACGATTTTCGTATAGTTCTGCTGGATTATGATGATATGACTTTAGGTGATTATGATAATCCAGGGGAAAATGAACAGGTTGCTTATTTTATTAACTATTGCTTAAATCAAGACAAAGATGGGAAAGAGTAGAAAAGATTATGAGAAGTATCTTAACTCCATATCTCCAGATAGAGACGATGAGGCATGGATCATTGGAGGAAAGAACAGGTATTGCGGTAGAGAGAATTATGGTACTATGATCAAAAGGCATGATCCTATTGGTTTTAACGTAGGATACAGGGAGTGGGCAGAGCAGCCAGGGTAAGGCGGCGCCCGTCCTGCCATGAGGTCGGCCTGGCTGTCTGTGGCCAGGGCCATACATTAATCAGATAGTGAACGGCGAAAACAATACATAAAATGGGAAACGAATTAAAACTTAACAGCGCAGAAGAAGCAGAAGTAATTTTAAGAAATGGTGGCTGATTATAAAGGTCGCATATATGAATATTACGAGTTCAAGAGAGAGGTCATTGATAAGATAAGATAATTATATACCTAAAATAATAGTTTATGACATTCAAAGAATTTATGAAAGAAGTGGGCTATAACCTACTGACTACCTTTTGGGAAGATTTCAGCATAGCCGACAAGTATGGTGTAGCAGGTATCAAAGATACCTACAAACGTGCATTCAGTGAATGGAAAGATAATTATAAGTTTTTCACGGAATTAACGCTGGTATTGAATCATAAAATCTGGCAGCATTATGACAGCAATCGTGAACTGGCTGCACTGTATGACCGGTTGTGGCGAGAAGCTGACGAGTATGCCATGAGCAACTTTAAGGGAGAAGAACTTGATTATTATTACAGAATAACAGATTAATATTATGACAGCAGCAGAAAAATTAAGAACTATTTAAAATATAAAGACGCTGTACGCTTTTAAGTTAGCTACTGCTTATTTCAGGGGACAGGGTATGGTTCCTGTATTTGAAGATAGTAATTGTAGATTAATAAAACTATGAGCATAAAAGTAATAAGATACAGGTTGCCCTCTTATTGGGCTTGCCCGTTAATCAATGATGATTACACTGGATTAACGGATGAAGAATGTGAGGAAATCCAACGCTTCTTGGAAGCAGCAGAAGGTTATCCGGTAGATGTAGATTTGGAAACACAAGGGTTTTACCGTTGTAATGACGCAGGAACACTTCCCGGAGAGTGTGCAGATTTTATTTTTCATAAGTGTAATGATTAAACTAAAATAATATGGAAACTACAAACAAACTGTTTTATTCAGGTACAAAATTCTTTACAGAAAATGAAGAAGATTATAGAATAACAGTTAGAATCTCTTTGGATGATGACTGCAAAAATAACATATGCGACTGGAGCATAACAGCCGACGTTGACTGGAAAAACAAGCATGGAAAATATGAGGATTACTTAGGAGGCTGCTGCCACGATGAAGTCGCAAAACATTTTCCGGAATTAGCGAAATTCATATCGTTGCATCTTTGTAACCATTATGGTGCTCCTATGTATCCGGTAGAAAATGGCATATATCACGTTAGAAGAAGCGGTATGTCTGTGGCAATGGAGTATTTGCGTATATCAGAGCAAGAATGCGCAGAATTATATAAAGCCTCTGAGGATGAGTTGTATTTCAAGTATATGCTTTTCAATCTGGGGATTGTGAATAGATGGAAACGTGAATCAGAAGAGCTTATTGCGGAACTTGAAAAAATGTGTGGAAAAAAGTGGGTTAATCCATATAAGCCGGAAGAAGAAAGATTTGTTTTAACACTAACAGACGAGGAACGATCTCTTATTGAAGAGCGTATTAAAGCCGGGTATTACTCCTCAGAAAATATCGAAAAGCATATGGAAGAGGCTCATAAAGCAAAGATGGCGGCAAAGCGTGCTGAAATTTGTGAGCGATACGATAAGAAAATCAGACAAGCAGAAGCAGAAAAGAAGATAATGCTCTGTGTGTTTGATTATGGGTTGTCTACCGATAACATCATATATTATCCTCATACGAACACTTTATCTTTCAACTGGAACGATTATGGAAGAAAAATCACACAGGAAGAGTTTGTTGATTTTGTGAATAACGTAGATCGCTCTCAGTTGCCGGAAGGTATTAAGTTTGAGCTTAAATAAAATACAGGATATGGAAAGATTGGATTTTGAAACATTGTTTCGTATTGTAAGATGGGATTACAACCGTTGTTTCAAGGATGAGTCGTTAGACAAGGATTTGTTTATGGGAAAATACGGGAAAGTTATGGGTGAACATTATTATAACAAGTTTGTCCATGAGTTTAACGGGAATATCCTGAAGATGATTAGTTACTTCAGAGGTTCCGAAAAAGAGGGACAAGTCTTCTGCGATATGATAACCGAACGTATTGAAAAATACGAAAAGAGAATGTCATATGATAAAGGTAAGTTAAACAATTAAAAAGATACTTATATGAACAATTCAATGGTCGCTCACTTGTGGGCTCATGAACAAGAAGAATCAGCATCAGGGAGCAATTTCTTCTTTGAAGGTACAAGTATTTATTCTTATGGGCATCACTTTGAAGTCGGGAGAATAGTAAAAAACAAACAAGGGAAGAAAGCATACCTGATAAATGAAGATTATTATTCTGTTACCACGAGCAAACATCAATGCTATGTTCGTAATGCGATACCAACTTGGGCAATGGTTTTCAGTGTAGGGGATAATATATCGGATACTGGTAATATGAGGTTTGTTGCCAGCAAACTGGAATCAATTAAGAAGTCTATTGAAAAATACAAAAGAGCTAAAACAGAATTATCTTATACAGATATTTGGGGCGCTTTTGGGAATATGATGGATTACATTCAGTTCTTTAACATGGGAACTGCTAAGAGTATCCTTAAAAAGAGTGCTAATGATTGGCTTGGAACCAATCATGAATTATCCAAGAGCGGAGATAGTATCAAGCGTAAGCACGTACATGAATTAAAACGCATCTTTCAAATTTTATTGGATCATCAAGGATTAAAAGTGTTAGGGACCGTAAATGTGATTGTTGATGAAGTTTGCGGGGAAGGTACATGGATTAAGTATTCAGAAAGATCTGAAAGATGGAGAAAGGGTGAGGAAGAAAGAGAAGAATAAAATTAGAGAGATTAAGAAAGGAAGAAGAAGCCCGTTACAAGGATTTTGATGAAAAACTGGAAGAGTGGAAGTCAGGAGAAATCAATTTCTTGAATACACCTTTCTATATTCCTGGTGAAAAACCTAACGCCTGGATTCGTATAAAAGGAAATATTATTGAGACAAGTAAACAGATAAAGATTGGAATAGCAGAAGCCAGAAAACTGTGGCGGGCTGTGTCGGCAATGCACCGGGGCGCCGAGTTTCGGCACGGTCTGGTGGAGGACATTACCGGTCACCAGTGGAGTCTAAATCGGTACGAAAACGATTTGCTAACCGCTGGATGTCATAGGATAGCATATAACGAAATGGAGAGAATAGCAAAACAACTGGGATGGGTTTAAGTAACCCATCTTATTTTATAACAACTAAAAACAAGAAAAATATGGAAAATCCAATTATTGTTCCGTTTGATTTAAATACGGCTAGAAAAATTAAAAGTGGAGAAATAGAAGGTTCGGTATTAATTAATAATATTGAAATAGAATTTGTATATGAGTCGAAAGACTGCGCAGGTCCTTTAAATAATTTCAAAACTAAAAATATTTAAATTAATTAAACAATAATAAGACATGAAACAAGATATAGAATTTGCTGTTCCTCTTTTTAAAGCTGGTGCAGAATGGCGCATTAACAGCGTGTGGCATTCTATAACAGTAATTCCAGATTGCCACCGTTTTATTGTGTTTCTCCCTAAGAAATCAACAATAGGATCAAAGAATCCAATTATGGGTATATTGGAAGAGAACAGAACTTTTATATCCAGCCGTCCAGGATGTATTTTATGCAGATTAGATGAAATGGAATCATGGGCTTATTTGGATGATCTATTACCTTAGGTAATTATATACTCAATTTTAAAAGTTAGAATTATGAAAAAAGATTTAACAGACAAAGAAAAAGAGGAAAGAATGAATTACCTTACCATTCATAAATGTAAAAACGAGGATGAACGTAAAGAGTTAAAAGAATTATGTGATTGGTATTTTAAGGATACTCCTACATTAACTATGTCTTTTTCTTTAACAGAAGAAGATTTTCGGGTAACAATGGAAAGGGACGTGGAGTTGTCGGAGGTAGCCAGAGCGGTAAAGAATCAACACCATAAGAAGAAAATTTGAAAGGTTATGACCGACAGAGAACTTCTTGAAGAAAACAATAAGATGTTAAAGGAAATTCTAAGTTTTGTGAGAAAAGTTGATTCTGCTGAATACAGGGATCATCAAGACTTTATGGAATTTCTTAGAAATGTGGCAGCCGATATATGGGTAGAATATACGGAGCCTGAACAAAGAAGTAAGTTGTTTAATTTAATAAATAAAGAAAAATGAAAACAATTTTTGATTTAAGCAGAGATGAGATTACGGCATTGACAGACGAAGACATAAGTCTGTATATAGACAAAGAGCTTGCTGGTAAGGGTATTCCAATTGAAGCTAAAAATTGGAATATAAAGAACGAAAAGGAAGTTGTGTACCCGGATTGCGGGGTTCCGATATTTGTTATTAAAGACATAGGTGTAGGATTTAGAAAGATAGAGGACGCTACAGAGGTGGTGAATTTACTGGTCAGGTCCAGGGCTTTTAAGGTGGGTTCAAAGTATTTAAACCGATCTTATGAGAGGTTAAACGTCATAAACGAGGGCGTCGTGCCGGCAGTAGAGGGTTGCGTAGGATACACCAATGAAGAATTTGAAAGAGTTAACAAAGAAAACAATGATCCTGAATCAGCAAAAATAGGATCATTTAATAAGACAGTAGAGGAAGCCAACAACATAAGAAGCCGAGTGTTGAAATACGTGGACAAGATAAAACAGGAGCGTGCGTACAACATCGACCTTTGCATGACTTTCGAGAGATATATTGAGATAGCAGATAAAGATGCGGAGCGGGCTATGGCTTTCTTGAAAGAAGCCTACCCGTTTAATGAAGAAACAGAAGTCTTTATCAGGAAAAGATACAATATGTCTATCGATGTTAACCCAGAAGAAAATTAATTTATATTAAATCATTTTGTTTCTTATTAAGCAACAAAAGACATATCTTTGTCCGAAAAATAAGAAACATGAAAGAGGAAGAAGAAAAGATTAAAGAGGCTATGACTGAAGCCCTGATACATTTAGAAGGTTGCAAATATTTTGTGGCCACGATAGTAAATAATCGAGAATAATACATAACTCATACAAATCATAACCAATTTGTATTGTATTATGCATAATAGCCAAAAGCTATTCCGATTATTAGCCTAAGTGTTGAAACAAACACTACGTTATTTAAG